>Ga0194032_1000001_pt1 | contig 39299 bp, 55 predicted proteins | sample IW8Nov16_MG_FD_144486 | JGI IMG/M metagenome (GOLD analysis project Ga0194032, IMG submission 144486) | Freshwater microbial communities from the Broadkill River, Lewes, Delaware, United States - IW8Nov16_MG | ecosystem: Environmental > Aquatic > Freshwater > River | place: USA: Delaware...
GCAGTGCATAGTAGTCTCCTCTATACTCACTCAGCCATTCCTTATCCTCTGTATCCTGTATTACTGCCCTCTCTTTGTGCTCAACGAATCCATGTGTACCACAGGCAAAGCAATGTGTCTGTCCATCTGAGTAGACAGCCATGTTGTCCTTGCTAGTGTCACCACCATCCTTAGCACAGTCAGGGCACTGCTCCTTACGGAGTAATTTGTTTTCCATATTTTCTCCCTTACTAAAATAATAAAGGGCATCCGAAGATGCCCCATGTTTAACAGCCTAGCCAGAATTAGAATTCAGATGGGTCAAAGTCTTCAACCCCCTCTGCCTTCTCTTCTACACGGATAGCCTCAAGATAAGTATACCCACTGTAGTCTCCCTTTCCCTGCTTAACAGCAACAGTCACCTTGTCTCCATAGAGCGACAGGTGTCCGACATCAACCAAGTCCTTGTCTTTATTGTAAATCTTAGGTCGGTCAAAGTCTATCTTTCTGCGACTAGTAATTTGTACATTACCCTCATACTCACTGGTCTTTAGTCCTGCTTTCTCAGCAGTCTTCTTACCATCCTTATCTAACGCAATGGTCAGAGCATATCTCTCTGTACCCTTGAAGTTATCAGGCTTTGTTACATGATTGAATACAACCTTACCAGTTAGTGCCATTGTTTCTGACATATATATCTCCTTTATAATTAACATCAATGTCACACTTCAAGAAGTGCAACTCTACTAGCAGTATTAATACCACTAGAAGTGCCACAGAAAAAATGGAAGAAAAACTGTAGCACTTCTAGAGGTACTAACTAGGTACACCTAGAATGTATACTATATATAATTACAACTAATAACATCATAGGCATACCTAGTATTTATATTCTAGGTATTATTATACTACAGATTTCTTTGTATCCACCTGTCTTTATTCTTTATATAATCATTTAATAGTAATTCACTAAAGTCCATATGCTCTCGCTTATATTCTTCGCTCTGCATTATAGTATCTACTTCATTACTATCGTACTCACCACCCTCGAAATCGTACTCATCCTTGTTAGCATAGGTACGCTCAACACCATTTATATCAGCCATCATTCTCCTCCGCAAATTTATTATTATACTCGTTTAACCAATCCTGATAGAGTATTTCTTTTCTTTTCAGTTCAGCAATCCTGTCCTTCAATCCATCATTCTCTTTCTTTAACATCCTGTTAATCCTAAGAGCCTCATCGTTGAAGTGCTTATTATTATTTGGATTCATTTTCTCTAGCCTCCCGTATGCATATATCCACCACATCCCTATCTAACAGGTACTCACTATCTTCTGCTCTATAGCAAGCATACTCCCACTCATTCTGATTTACAGGCTTGCCATCGACAGTACTAAAATCATCCTTCTCAAACCAGTTAATAACTATGTCATCATCCGGCTCAAACCATGAGTTCATAACTCTAATCACTTCACTAACTTTCATGCTTATACTCCTCTGCTAACTCTCTATTTTTAATCCACTTTTTCTGTAGTTCTATCTGGCTACGCAGGTCATGGATTTGCTCCTGCATATCTATCATTATACCTATGTATGTCCGAGGGTCAACCGCATAGTCATAATTGTCTAAACTGAGCCTGTCATGCTCATCAAATAACTTGTGGCCAAACCATTCCTCAACATTGAAGTGTCTCTCTACTTCATCATCAAAGTTTCTTACATCACTTGCATATATTGTTATGTCCATGCATCCTCCAACTCTTTGAGTTTATTATATTTACTTTTCAATCGCTCAACTTTATCAAGAAATACCTCTAACTCTTTATCACCAGTCACATTTTTTACTTCTTGGTCAAGTTCAGCCCTCATTTTATTGCATTCATCATACAATTTTAAATACTTATCAACCATATCGCTCCTTGTTTTTAATATTAGGTGTGCTATCCCTCCATTCTTTCCTGAGCTTAGCATTGTACCTGACTAATGCACATCTTGCACCATACTTCATCAGTTCACCATCTCTATTATACATAGAGTTTCCCTTTACTACACCATCCAAGTAACTAGGATTGATGGGTATGCCCATAGCTACTCGCACTGGTTCACTAACCCACTTGCTTTTAGCCTGTTTCATGCCCAACAAAGCACCTGCTTTTAGGAATACAGTCTCATCATCCCTGTTCAGTGCTAATCTCTTGTATGCACCGGGCTTTGACAGCCCAGTAGCATCCATTACATCATATACAGTTACTTCTCTGCCTGATGTGAGCCTATAGTATCTATTCTGCATACTCGCTCACGATGTCAGTCACATATACACTGCCCATCTCATCAAACATACCAACATCAGAGCCACGCACATCCATCATCACAACAGACTTGTATCCTTTCCCTTGTTTGGGTGACTCCATGAGCTTTGCCCTGACATTCATCCCCATCAAGTCAATCATATACCAATTATTCTTTACCAAACTACTTACTTCTAGTGTAGGTTTGGCACTTGCTTTCTCAAATATTTCTTGAAACATATACATCTCCTAAAAATTAACATTAAATTCCTGTCCTTTGTCGGACAGCTCTTGGTAATAGTCAGCCATGCCCTTATAGTATGCATAATCTTCTGCATTATCCTCAAAGTCTGCATCATGCTGTAAATACCTAAGTCTTTTAAGCATTACAGCAACATCTATAAGTTCATGGCCACTTTCCCAGTTTCTACCAGTCATATCGGCCATTACACCTCCTTCTTAATGCGTTTCCACGCTTGCCAAGTAATAGATTGCAGATGCAAGGGTGTCAATCCCAGTGCATCAGCAGTCATTTTATAGCAATTCTCTATAAAAGTATACTTGTTAGGTGTTAATACCTGTTCTACTTCTGTTGCAGTTCGGCCTATCGCAATTGCAATAGCATGCCTATCCACAGTAACACCAGTAGCATCGTAAGGGTACATCATATTTAAATAGAATCTCATTGTTTTCTTACCATTGAGAATCTTGAGTATCTCATCGTCATAATATACATTACTTTCTTTGAAATGCTCATCCCTTTGCGAGTCCATTGGATGTCCATTGCCTGAATACTGCAAGTTTAGAATCGCAGACGCTTTACTTTTATTATTTTTCATGTGCCCACAATCGCCACTAAGAATAAAATCAACAGTCAATTCCTTATTCTTTTCCCATTCCTTGAGGGGTGAAAGTGCTGATGTTATGCCTAACACCTGATTAACACTGACTTTTAACCTCCTGAAACTGTATAAAAAATTAGAAACATCGACTGCCCACTGATGAGCCTCTCTATACCAGTCATTTTTCTCTGACTCTAGGCTATCAGCGTACACTCTAAGAATATTATTCTTTATCTTAGTTCTTGAGTATTCAAACTCACCAATTTTAATTGTTTGCATAGGCAAACCTCCAGTTTAGTTATAAAGAGTATAGACTATCGCCCTCCGGAGTCAATAGCAATAGCCTATACTGTTTACAACTAATGAGCAGTTTACAGGACTTCCACCATTGGCACTGCTCAAGCCTGTAAGAAAGCAAGTCTATGGAGAGAAACTTGCTTAATCTGTTTTCATGTATGCATTGCATCCATGATTATTATATGCATATTTATTGGCTGTTTCAAAGTCTACATTATCCAACATTGTAAGTCCTGAATCATCAGCAACATACCATAGACTTTCTTGGATTTTCTTATCCCAATCATCTATATGTTGGTCAACTAAATATTCTTTCATTGTATCGTACATTTATACTCCTATGTTTCTACACTTCACGAAGTGTGAGTGTTTGTTTGTTGTTTGCAATTAATTATCCATATAAAAATGAATAAGTCAAACGAAATAAGCATTTAGTTTATCCCATCTCAGTTATTGATTTTTAAGGGTGAAAAAAAACCCAGTTTGTTAGACTGGGTTTTATTCTTAACCTAAGCAGTAGCGGTTTCTTTAGCTTGTCGCTCTTCTATTTTCTTTTTGTTTTCCTCTTTTATGAGTTCAACATCAATCCAATATTCATTTAATAAGTTTTTAAGTTCTTGAATCTTTTTGGGTGATTCCTTTGCCATCTCTTCCGATGTTTTGAAATTCCCATCTTTATCTTTTGTGATGTCAATAACTATCTTATTAATTCCACCTTTACGGGCTAATGGTGTATCTAGCTTGATTGATTCGTTGTTATTAATAGTATTGTTATGGATTGTTTTTCTGTTTTCCTTAACAAACTCTTTTAACTTCTCATCATTTTCGGCTTTTAGTGTTGCTCTATCAAAGGCTTGTTTTAACTGGTTCAACTTTTGTTGATTCGGTTCTACAACCTTGTGAAAGTTAGCAAAATTAAAAACATTGTGAATGCTAGTTTGTACACCCGCCGGGTTAGTTGTTGTTATCCATTTGAAAACTCTTTTATCGAATGCTTTGTTAGCTGTATCAAGGGCTTTTAGTTCCTTTTCGGCTTGTTTGCATTCCTGAGAGTTTCTGTATTCTTGTTCAACTAACTTTTTATCTAGTGGAATGTGCTTAGGTATATTCTTAGTGTTATCTTTTGATTTTGACATTGTATTTCTCCATTGTTTTGACACTTCAAGAAGTGTGTTAATAATATTGAAAGGATGTCTCTTTGGTTTTAACCTTAGAGGGCTAAAACCTCTAAGATATACCGTTTCAATTGTTCGGCCTTTCGGCACTGATTAAAGCAGAATTGCTCTAACACCCCTTATTTTCCATAGATTTGAAATAGTGTCAAGCAAAATAGCAACTTTATTTTTACAATGGTTCACACTTCAAGAAGTGCCAAGCTTTAAAACTATGTATCTATTGGTTATTATGAATAGGTATATATGAATCCCTGTATATGACATCGTATCAATGAATTTATTTGCATGAATTGCTATGTATGTAATGATGGGTATTAATTCATATATATGTTTGAATCCGTTACATGAATTGCTGTGTATGTATTCATATAGATGACCAAGTGAAAGCTGTGTATGAATTCATATATATGTTTATCCCTGAAAGAACGATGCCACCCCACCCTTTTTGTACAAAGCATATCCCGGGAAACTAACCCGTGTATAAAATTATTATTTTTTCAACCTAGAGGCCCAGATTCCGGCACACAGATTTCGGCCTAAGAAAATAAAAGTAGGATAATACACTTCATATGGTATAATATTGTTTTAATTTTAGTTAAATGCTTAAACATACCTAGACTTCTAGTGCAGATATACTATATATAATTTACTACTAGAAACAATCACTAGAATATTCTAGGTAAAGACTAAAACAATATTTAAATTCTGGTATAATACTGAACTTATGGCAAACAAAGGTACAATTTCTGTAGATTCTGAAGAAGAAATTAGAGAAATAGAAAAAGAATTAGAAGAAGAGCTCCGTTATGCGGTAGCATCTGCTAAAGGTATAGTTCCTGCTGATGCTGTATTAAAGATTGAGCGTAAAAAAGGCAGACCGACTGGTGGACTTAGTGCAGAATCTAAGTCAGCAGGTGGTAAAAAGTCTAGAATCAAAAGAGGACAGACGTATAAACCTACAGATGACGATTATTCTAAAGTAGAAGAGATGGTTACTATAGGATTAGACCAACATACTATAGCCAAAGTCATGGGTATTAGTAATGCCACACTAAATAAATATTATGCACACAATTTAGCAGTAGGTAAAGAGAAACGCACCGCCCGAGTTGCAGGTGTAGCCTACGAAATGGCAGTCAGTGGGGAATCTCCTAGTATGACTACGTTTTGGTTAAAGACTCAGGCCGGATGGTCTCCGAAACACCACGTTGTTGTAGAAGATAGACAGTTTGACATACAATGGGCCAGCGATGAGGCTGACATTGCAGACGCAAATCAAATATTAAGGAACAAGGATAGCAAAGTACACTAGTATTTATGCAAGAGGAGAGGAAATCCATAGTAATTCCCTATACACCTAGGGATTTACAGAAACACTTACATACTAATCTAGATAGATTTAATGTTGTTGTATGTCACAGGCGATTTGGTAAGACTGTGTTTGCTATAAACCAGCTCATAAAGAGTTCTGTAGAAGATATACAAGCCGGCAAAAGACAGCCACGCTATGCATACATAGCACCGCTATTTAAGCAGGCAAAGACAGTAGCATGGGATGAATTAAAAAGATTGTGCTCTGTATTTCCCGAAGTAAAGTTTAACGAGGCAGAACTAAGAGCCGACTTTATGGGAGCGAGGATACAGCTATACGGTGCAGACAATTACGACACTCTCAGGGGAATTTATTTAGACGGGGTAGTGCTTGATGAGTACGCTCAGATGAATCCTAAGATGTTTTCTGAGGTTATAAGACCGGCACTATCAGATAGAAAGGGGTATGCCATATTTATTGGTACACCTAAAGGGAAAAACGAATTTTATGATTTATACCACTCAGCACCGGATAGGAAGGGATGGGCCAGATTCTTATATAAGGCGAGTGAAACAGGGATACTAGACGATGAAGAGCTTGAACTTGCGAAACAAGATATGGCAGAGACTGAATTTGAACAAGAATACGAGTGTTCTTGGTCTGCTGCACTTAGAGGTGCGTATTATGCTAAAGAGATTGAAACTGCTTATGATGAAGACCGAGTGGGGAAAGTCCCTTATGACCCGTCTAAACAAGTAGTAACAGCATGGGACCTTGGGGTCTCAGACGCAACTAGCATATGGTTCTGTCAGTTTATAGGTAAAGCAGTACACGTTATAGATTATTATGAAAACTCTAATGAAGGACTGCCTCACTATATAGAGGTACTTAATAGAAAGGGTTATCATTATGGTGCACACATAGCACCACACGACATAGTAGTTAGAGAATTTTCTACTGGTAAGTCAAGGCGAGACCTAGCATTTGACCTAGGCATTGACTTCCAAGTAGCACCAAAGTTAAAAGTTATGGATGGTATTGACACTACCAGAACTTTTTTAAACAAGTGTTGGTTTGATGCAGAAAACACTAAGAAAGGACTAGAAGCATTACTACAATATAGAAGTAGTTATGATGACAAGAAAAAGATATGGTCACAAAGACCAGTCCACGATTGGACATCACACGCAAGCGATGCGTTCAGGTACTTGTGTATAACAGATGTAGTGTTTACAGGTAATGATAGTGTCTGGGGAAGGGAACTCCCTGAGACTGATTTAAGTTGGATAGTATAGGAGAAGATATGAATCCGAAATGGTTAGAAAATAAAATATTAGAAATGGCACAGGACATAAAGGACATCAAACACATTATGAAAGCAGTCAGTATGTCCACGCCACCACTTAAAGAAACAAAAGAACCTATTAATAAAGGTAAATAATTTATGGCTAAAATGACAAAGCGTGAGCTATCTGCTCACTTAGAGCAAGAGATTAACTCTGCTTTAGGTTATAAAGATGGAAAGCTCACAGAGCAACGCTCTGATGCATTAGACCGATACTACGGTAAAAGGTATGGTAACGAGCAAGAAGGTCGCTCACAGATTGTCACAAGAGATGTAGCCGATGTAATAGAATGGATTATGCCTAGCCTTATGAAGATATTTACTTCGGGCGATAAGGTAGTACAGTTTGAACCACAAGGTCCAGAAGATGTAGAGATGGCAAAGCAGTCTACTGATTATGTTAATCATGTAATCATGAGACAAAACCCAGGATTTTCTATTATATACCAATGGTTTAAAGACGCATTACTACAAAAAAATGGTATAGTCAAACACTATTGGGATGACAGTAGTGAAACATTAAGAGAAGAGTATAAGAACTTAACAGAAGAAGAGTTTACTGCCCTTTTAATGGATGACAATGTCGAAATAAAAGAACATACAGAAAATGGTTTAGAAGATGAAATGTCTTTAGAGCCAGTAACACACGATGCTGTAGTAAACAGAACATATGAAGATGGTCAGGTTAGAATAGAACCTGTACCACCAGAAGAATTTTTAATTGACAAATATGCTAAGACAATTGATACCGCAAGGTTTGTCGCTCATAGAGTAAAAAGAACTAAGTCAGAGTTAATACAACAAGGTTATCCCAAGTCTAAAATTGAAAATGTATTCAGTAATGACGAAGCGGATTACAAAGCTGAAAGACTTTCTAGATTCTCACACGAGCAAGACAACTCACCAGAAGGTGACATTGATGATGGAGTCTGGGTTACAGAATGCTACTTAAGAGTAGACTATGATAACGATGGTATTGCTGAATTAAGAAAAGTAACGAAGGTTGGAGATGAACTGTTAGATAATGAGGCTGTGGATAGTGTTCCCTTCTCCTCCCTTACACCTATACCAATGCCTCATAAGTTTTACGGTCTGAGTATTTATGACTTAATCTCCGACCTTCAACTAATTAAGACTACATTAATGCGTAACTTGTTAGACAACATGTACCTAACAAACAATGGGCGATACGAGGTAGTCGAAGGTCAAGCAAATTTAGATGACCTAATGACTTCTAGACCGGGTGGTATTGTAAGAGTACGCACACCGGGTGCTGTCAACCCTTTGGGAACACCACAATTAGATGCTAACTCATTCAACATGCTAGGATACTTAGACAGTATCAGAGAAGAAAGAACAGGAGTTAGTAAGAATTCAATGGGTCTATCTGAAGGTGGATTAAAATCTCACCAAACTGCTACAGGTGTTGGTCAAGTAATGACAGCAGCACAGCAGAAAATAGAATTAATAGCCAGAATATTTGCAGAAACAGGTATGAAAGACCTAGCAAACTCTGTTTATATGTTAGTACAAAAGTTTGAAAAGCCAGAAAAGCTAGTTCGTTTAAATAACAAATGGACTACATTATACCCACATGAGTGGAAATCTAAAATGGATTGCACTGCACAGGTTGGTTTAGGTTTTGGTAATAAGGACATGAACCTAATGCACTTAGGCAGGTTGTCACAAACAATACAAATGATTGCACAACATCCACAAGCAGGGATGTTGTTAAAGCCTAAGAACATATACAATCTAGTAGCCGAGCAGATAAAAGCTATGGGCATGAAGAATGTAGATGACTTTATTACAGACCCCGGAGACCAACAAGTTCCACAACAACAAGGTCCTACTCCTGAGCAACAGGCTAAACAAGCAGAAGCACAATTGAAACAACAAGAGCTTCAAGTTAAAATGCAAAAGATACAGCAAGAGTCTGAACTTAAACAGCAAGAAATGCAAATTGATGCACAAATAGCACAGCAGGACTTAGAGCTTAAGAAACAAGAAGCTACTGTAGAAATGCAAATTAAAGCACAAGAGCTTGAGATTAAGAAAGCAGAACTTGCACTTAAACAACAAGAGCTTGTATTAGAAAGAGAGCAAGAACGAGCAGTTAAAATAGGGAACTAATTATGGGAAAGGGAGAAGAGATAGCAAGGGCAGACCAAGCCAAACAAATTTTAGAACATCCTCTATATGTAGAGGCTCTAGCCACAGTCAAAGAAGCGTTAGTACAACACTTGTTAGACACCAGAGTTGCCGAAGAAGTGGAAAGAGATAGATTGTATATAACAATTAAAGCATTGGATTTAGTTAATCAACATATAACTTCAGTGCTTGAAACAGGCAAACTTGCTGAAAGGGAGCAAGAAGATTTTTTAACACAGTAGAGGAGAACAGCCTATGGATTCCGTAGAGAACACCCAAGAAGGTAGATTTGAAAGAGCACAACAAGGTTCAGCAGAAGATGCTGCAAACCAAATCCTTAACATGTGGGACTCACAAGAGCAAACCGCAAGCGAGGAAACCGATACCCCTGTTGACGAGGAAGTGGTAGAGGATACAGAGGAAGCTGAAGAGGTAGAAGAAGAAGCCCCCGAAGAAGAAGAAGAAGAAGGACAAGCTGAAGAAGAAACCGAAGAAGAGGTAGAAGAAGAAGAGTTTGATGTAGTAGCCGAAGAAGATTTAAAGTACACCATTAAGGTAGACGGAGAAGAATTAGAGGTTGGTATTGAAGAACTTAAAAACGGATACCAAAGGCAAGCTGACTATACTCGTAAGTCTCAAGCATTAGCAGAGCAGCGTAAGGAGACGGAGGCAATCCAGTCCGAGCGTCAAAGGCTAGAGCAAGAGAGGCAAATGTACGCCAATGGCTTACAGATGTTGCAAGAGCAACAAAACAGCAAACTTCAAGAGTTTAAAGGTATTAATTGGGAAGAGCTAAAAAGCGAAGACCCATACCAATATATGCTCAAGAAGGATGAGTACAGAGACGCACAGGAAAAAGTACAAAACGTGCAACAACAGCAGATTCTTATACAACAAGAACGTGCTGAAGAAGCACAAAAGGCTAGAGCACATTTTGTTCAACAAGAATACAATAGACTAGTTGAGGCTTTACCTGAGTGGAAGGATAAAAACTCTACTGTAAAAAAAGACGTGCAAGAGTACGCTAAATCAGTAGGCTTTTTGCCAGAAGAGATTAACCAGTTGGCAGACCACCGTAGTGTTCTAGTAATTAAGAAAGCTATGGAGTATGATAAACTAACAACTAAGGTTGCTCCTAAGAAAAAAGCAGTTAAAAAAGTTCCTAAAGTACAAAAGTCTGGAAGAGGAAACTCTAAAGAAGATAGTGCTGCTGAGGCTATTAAGAAAAAGCGTGCAAGGTTACAGAAGTCAGGCAAACAACATGATGCCGCTTCTGTTTTTTATGATATGCTTTAAGGAGATAGGATAATGCCTACGCAATTTAAGACATACGATGCAACAGCAATCCGTGAGGATTTGTCTGATGTAATCTATGATATTTCACCAACAGATACTCCATTTATGTCCAGCATTGCTGGCAAGGGTTCAGTATCTAACACTCTATTTGAGTGGCAAACAGAAGCACTTGCTGCTGCTTCTGGAACTAACTACCACGTTGAAGGAGCTGCTGCTGGTACAGCTGCAACTACTGCGACTGTTCGTGCAACCAACCAAACACAAATCTCTAAAAAGGTTGTTGAGGTTACAGGTACTCACGAAACTGTAAACAACGCTGGTAAAAAATCTGAGATGGCTCACCAACTCGCCAAGGCTTCTAAGGAGCTTAAGCGTGATATGGAAACTTCACTACTAGCTGACAACGCTGCTGCTGCGGGTAACGCATCTACAGCTCGTGAGACTCGTGGTGCTGCTAACTGGATTACAACTAGTGTTGTAGATGCAGGTACTAGTGGTTCACACGCTGCTATGACTGAAGCTGACGTTCTAGCTGCTGCTGAAGCAGTATGGACACAAGGTGGAGAAGCCTCTACAATCTTACTAGGTGCGACTAACAAGAAGTTAATCACAGCTATGTCAGGTCGTGCTGATTCGGTTCGCTCAGTAGCAGATAACAATATGACTATTCAAAACTCAGTTGATGTATATGTATCAGACTTTGGTACTTACAACATTGTTATGGATAGATTCTGTGACCAAGACGTTGTATACTTCCTAGACCACGATATGTGGTCAGTTGATTACCTTCGTGATTTCCAAACTGTGGACATCGCTAAAGAAGGTGACTCAGAGAAGAAGATGCTTCTAGTTGAGTACGGTCTACGTTGTGGCAACGAAGCTGCTAACGCTAAGATTAGATACACTACAGGTTAATATAACCAACTACCACCCTAGGCAACTGGGGTGGTTTACATTATGGCACTTGATACAAAAATCATAACAAATTTAGATGGAAGTCTTACAATAGCTAGTCAGCAAGATGACAAGGTAGTTAAAAAACTAGCCGAGCTAAACACAAAAGATAAGTTCCATAACAGAAATACACAATACAAAGGTGACTCAGTAATGTCACACAAAGTGGCAAGCATACCCCTAATCGTAGTAGAACAAATGATGAGAGAAGGTATATGGGGAAACCAAGAAAGAATGAAAGTCTGGATGAACGACCCAGCCAACGCTATGTGGCGAACTACTAAAGGAAAAGTATAATGGCATTAAGTACATATACAGAATTAAAAGATGCAATAGCAGACTGGCTAGATAGGTCAGACTTGACCGCAAGGATACCAGACTTTATTGCACTAGCAGAAGCTAGAATAAATAGGGAGCTACGCATTCGCCCTATGGAAGTAAGAAGTACAATGTACGCTACAGTAGACCAACAATACTTTAACCTACCCGGTGGTTACATTCAAATGCGTAACATACAATTAAACACAAACCCAACGACACCTCTTGAGTACATTACACCAGAGATGTTAGATAGGTTATATGGTAGCACTACGACAGGCAAGCCAAGGGCCTACACTTTGATTGGAGACGAGATTCAACTAGCACCCATACCTGACTCAGCCTACCAGATAGAAATGGCTTTCTACGAGAAATTTACCCCGTTAGGAGATGGCACATCAGGTACAGTCACAAACAACTGGTTGACTGCAAATGCACCAGACGTATTGTTATATGGTGCTCTTATGGAAGCAGAGCCTTTTATAAAGAACGATGAGCGTATACCTGTGTGGTTAAATGGATATAGCAACGCAATAGACAAACTACAAAAACAGGACCAAAGAGATAGACACTCTGGCTCTGCAATGAGAGTAAGAAACATATACTCTGGAGTTGAGGGCAGAAACTAATGGCACAAAGCACTTGGTCAGCAGATTCATCAGCTTGGTCTAGCAATAGTTATGTATGGGCCAATACCACATATTCTGATACTGCAACACTAGCAACTAACGCAACCCAAAGCAATACTGGAATAGCTGTATATCCAAGCTCAGTAACATTTGGAGCTGATGCAGGACTGACTAGCTCTGGAGGATTTCAGCTTGTAGGTAATATAGTCTTAGGACTCAGTGCAGGATATACACCAGCTACTCAGCAAGTGTTTGTAGAGTCAGTAACACTAGCTTCTACGGAAGATATGTCTAGTGTTGGTAATAAACTCTATGTAGACTCTATTACTATGGGCACTACGGTAAACATACCGTTGTCTGGAACAACAACTTGGAATTTAGAAACAGCAACTTGGGACACAGCAACTGGTAGTTTTGGATATACTCCACCAGTGGCTATGGCAGTAGCTGCTAATATAACTCAAGTTATGCTTAATGTCCTTAATTCAGAAGATTCAGAAAAGATTGCTTCTGCCTTAATGACTGCTCAAATGGGAGTAGGTGCTAGTGCAAGTAAAGTTGTTTCTGTTACTGCAACACTAGCTAACGAACAAGACATAAAATTCAATATAAATTTTGAAGAAAGTGTAACACTAGATGCAACATCTGGCACTTCTTCATCAAGCAACTTCTTGTGGAATGACATCGCAGAAGACACTGGTTCTACTTGGACTAAGGTAAGTGACCCAGACGAATAACAATAATACTCTAAAGGAGAGAAATACAATGGCATTAGATAATGTAAATTTAGGGCTGGCTAACTATTGGAAAGTTACTTGCCTTGACAAAGATGGTAACGTAAAGTGGGAAGAAGATAAAAAGAATCTAATTACTACAGTAGGTTTGAACCACATTCTTGACACACAATTCCACGCAGGAACACAAGTAACAACTTGGTACATAGGACTAAAAGCAGCTGGTACTCCAGCAGCAGCAGACACTATGGCATCACACTCAAGCTGGTCAGAACTAACAAACTATTCTGGCAACAGAAAAGAATGGACAGAAGGTGCAGCTTCATCTGGTAGTATGACTAACAGTTCAAGCGTAGACTTTTCAATTAATGGCACAGCTACAGTAGCAGGTGCATTTCTAAACACAGCAGCAACAGGAACAGCAGGTGTACTATACGGTGTAGTAGACTTTAGCTCGGCTCGTGCAGTAATCTCTGGTGACACACTACAGGTAACAGTAACAGTAACAGCTGCTTCAGCATAAAGGAGTAGAGAATGGCTTTAGAAGATTTAACAGGCACTAAATATATAGATGACCTAAACTCGTCTAACCCAGCAGCAGGTGATAATGTCTCTGAGGGTGATGACCATATACGAGGAATTAAAAATGTACTAAAAACTACATTCCCTAGTATTGATGGTGCAATCACAGCCACGGATACAGAACTTAATTATGTTGATGGTGTAACTAGTGCAATACAAACACAAATAGATGCAAAAGCTCCATTAGCATCACCAACGCTAACAGGCAATCCTGTAGCACCAACTCAAAGTGCTAACGATAATTCAACTAAGTTAGCAACAACAGCTTACACAGATAATGCGATTGCAGCTTTGGCTGACTCAGCTCCTTCAACACTAAACACGTTGAACGAGCTGGCTGCTGCTTTGGGTGATGATGCTAACTATGCGACCACAACAACAAATGCTATTGCAACAAAACTTCCTCTTGCGGGAGGAGCTATGACTGGAGCAATAACTTCTGCTGGTGACTTAAATTTTGATGTGGCTTCAGACATTGTTCTTGATGCTGATGGTGGAAAACTTAAGTTTAGAGATGGTGGCACTGACATTGCTTATTTAGAAAACAGTTCTGGCGATTTACTTATTAAATCTATTACTGATGATAAAGACATAAAGATACAAGGTAAAGATGGGGGTTCGTTTATTACTGCGTGTACATTCGATATGTCAAATGCGGGTGCAGCTACTTTTAATGGTTATATAGATTTAGTAAATAACAACATATATACAGGTGACAGCGGTAAAGCTATTTTTGGTGCAAGCGAAGATTTGCAAATATATCACGATGGTAGTAATAGTTATATTGCAGATGTTGGTACTGGTAATTTAGAGTTAAGAACTAATGGTGCTCAAATTAACATTATGGCTATTAATGGTACTGAATCTATGGCCAAATTTGTTCAAGGAAACCAAGTAGAACTATATCATAACAATGCTAAGAAAATTGAAACAACTTCAGGTGGTGTTCAAGTAACAGGAGATGTTTATGGCACAGGAGCGTTTGGTAAAGATGCAACAGATAAGATTCAATTTTCTGATAATACAAATATAAACTTTGTTGTAAATGGTAACGATGAAATGAGGCTTTTAGCTAATGGTGACTTGCACGTTGATGGAGATGTTATTGCTTACTCAACTACAATCTCTGATGAAAGACTTAAAAACAACATTGAAGTTGTGGATGGTGCTTTAGATAAAGTCAAAGAACTTAAAGGTGTGACATTTACTCGTAAGCAAGATGGACAAAAGTCTGCGGGTGTGATTGCACAAGATGTCGAAAAAGTATTACCAGAAGCAGTTAAGCATAAAGCATTACCACTACAAACTGGTGATGATGAATTGTTTAAGACTGTTCAGTATGATGCCCTACACGCATTACTTATAGAATCTATAAAGGAGCTTTCTGCAAGAGTAGAAGAACTGGAGGCTAAATAATGGCTTTACAAAGTAGTGGACAAATAAGTTTATCTCAAATAGCAGCAGAGTTTGGAGGCTCTGCTCCTCATCAATTGAGTGAGTATCACGACAAAGGCAACGCACCTGCTAGTGGAGAAATACAACTAGCTGCTGATTTTTATGGAACTTCTGACCAAGTGCTTATGAGTACAGGCAGTGAATCTTCTGCTACAGCAAGTTTAGGAAACGCAGTACAACTAGCTACTGGAAAAGTTGGTACTGGTTACTATTATAGTAGTGGTACAACAGGACTTAAATTTAGAACATTAACAGTAAGCGGTAATGCTTTAAATTGGAATTCTTTAACTACTCACGGAATAGGTACTTGTTCTCAACAGTATGGTGAGTTTGAAGGTAATTTCTTTTATGGCGGAACTAGATGGCACAGCGATGGTGGTGTTTTACCACAGGCATCTAACTATTACAAATACACACCTTCTATAGCTTCTGGATTTAGTGAATCTATTAGTTGGGGAAGTAGAACTGCTTCGGGAACTTTTGGTAGTGGATGGCAAAATGTACCTAGCTCAAGTGTTACTGACGGAACTTCTCTTAATGTATTAACAGGAATGTCTTTTTTCCTAAGTTATAACTTCTGTGGAAGAAATCCATATAACCACAGAATTTACTATCGTTCATTTTCAATAACATAAGGAACAAACTATGTTGTATATGACAGTACAAAAAGAATCTAAAACAGTCCATTTAATGTCTACAGATTATCCTTCAACTGATTGGTGTGCTAATTTAAATCCTAATTGGGAAACACATTACGAAGTTAAAGAATATCCAGACTATGAACCAGATGATTTTTTTGGTAAATTAGTTAGGTTTGATGATAGCGATAATATGATTGTTAAAACTCACGAAGAAACTAGGACAGATGGTACAGATGAAATGTGGTTTTTAGGAGAAGAATTGTTGTTGTCTTGGCAACCAAATCAATACCCTAACTATAACCCAGAATTAGGTTATTAATGAAAGAAAAAGCACTAGGTTTGCTTATAGGTCTAATCGTAATAGCTATTGTACTATTTACACCTATTAATGCAGAAGCTAACGACCCTATTATTACAGAGTCAACTAGCACAGTAACAACAAATGGCAATCAAACTACTAAGGTAGAAAGCCCACCACCTAGTGCAATAGCACCTCAGTTTGGTAGTGGCAATACCTCAGACTTATGTACGATTAGCTCTAGTGGTTCAGTACAGACACAGATACTCGGACTTTCAGTAGGTACAACGTACACAGAAGAGAATTGTTTAAGACTTAAAAAGGCACAGAAGCTGTATAACTTTGGTATGAAAGTAGCAGCAGTTAGTGTAATGTGTCAAGACCCTGATGTATGGGAAGCGATGATGTCAGCTGGGACTCCGTGCCCTATAGATGGACTCATAGGACAGCAAGCAAAGGATGCTTGGGCTGTACACACAGATACAATACCAATGCCACCGGAGGAAGATGAAATTACTGCACAAGAAAAACGTGATAAGGCTCTTAGCATTATGGGTACTGTTGCAGCAGCCTTCATACTCTTCTAGCTATACCTTTGGATACACAGGTAACGCAGCAGTAGATAGTCTGGTATGGAGTATGACATCTGGAACGCTAGGAGTTAGCGTAGAAGATGGGCTAGACATAAGTGGAGTAATATACAAGTACAAGGTAACTAAGGAAGCTGGAGAAGAGTACCTAGTTACAGTACAGAATGAAGATGTAGATGGTGGGTATATCTTTCAAGATACACAAGACTGGACCGATGGTACGGGTATGAAAATACAAAGACTTGTACCTTTACCATACACACCAGTCAGCAAGTTTGGCACAGGTTCTATTGAAACAGTAGGAACTGGTACATTAGAGGATGCAAGTGTGGTTTATATGTACAGATTTGATAAGTGCTTTGACCCACAGAATGATGAGAGTTGTCCGGGATATGTCGAGCCTATGCCAGTTATACCTGAGATTGAGATATATGATGCACTAGATGATGACGCAGTTATAGACGCTACTGAAGAAACTGAAAGTGATTTGTATGAGAAGGAAAAAAAAGAAAGAAAAGAAGAAGACGAAGACGAAGAAGATGAAAACAGACTAGAAATGGCTCTGGCTGCATCTGAAAACGCTTTGACAATAGCTAACACAGTATCTCAGTCAGTTCTATTACAGACCATAAACAACGCTACTAATGTAAGTTCTTATTACTTAGCAGATGTTCCGGGTGGGGTGTATCGTGAATCTATTTCACTGCAAGGAGGAGAGATAGTAGACAACAGAAGAGCACTAAAAAGTTTGGCACAAGATAACTTACATAACAAAATGATAGAGGAACAATACAAATGAATAAATTATTATTAACATCTTTAGTTCTTGCCCTCACTGGCTGTTCTTTGTTTGCAAGCAAAGTAGAAGCTAACGCAGAAATCAATGGCTCAGTAGAGTCTAGATGTACAGTAAACACGGACACACCCGGAGTATATGGAAACCCTAATGCATACACTCTTACAACAACACCAGCTAGTGGTGGACAGAAACCTATTGTAAGGTTTGACGTATCGCTTGCTAACGCTTATTACGCACAGGTTAGTTACCCTACTTCTTTTAGCTCTAGCCCTAGCTTAAGTGACACCGTTGCTTGGACAGGTGCAGTAGCAGTAGCACAATCATCTGGCAGTGACTTTGATGGATACCAGACAGCTAGTACAGCCACTGGTGCTCTAAGACAATACGCTATGGCACACGCTGGTACTTTATGGGTAGATGTTCAGTCAGAAGCTACTTATGGTGGCGGACAACAGAAAGCATTTCCCGGTGGTTCATATACAGCAATTGTAGTTGCTGAATGTGTCGCTCAGTAATACTGTGGGCACTGCTATGTACATCTGTAGCAGCTCACGAAATGACACCTACTTACCCGAAGTGGCAAACTTCATACATAAGTGGTGTACACAAGACTACAATGAGACTGTTCAACAAGAGGGAAGATGTAGAGTTTTATGAGGTAGGGGTATTTACAGAAGAGTGGAAGCCAATACCTTTTGTTACTGACTACAAGATTATGAAGGTAGATTACTTGGAGTCTGTAAAGTTTGATGTTTACATTAATTCAAGTAACAAAGACAAAGCAGAATACATATGCTCGTTGTCTAAACTTAGAGGGGATGGAGAGACTAAAACGATGGTAGCAACAAAGATATGTTCGAGGTTTAAGTGAAATGGTTAAGGTACTTGGTACTACTGCTTTGCACACAAACCATAGCAGACAGTAACTCGATGACCTTTTCCTTGCCAAGTGCTGGATACAGCAGTGGCACAGACAGCATAAGAGCTGGTGATTTAGACTGTAAGAATAGTATAGGTGGTACTACTAACTTTGAGTTAGGCATGACTGGAATAATAAACAACGCAGTTACACCAATTATAGGCAAAGAAGGAGACAGACCACAGACTAAAGACATAGGCTTGTATGCCAGAATAATAATTCCTTTAGATGGTCCTGCTGAAAGAATAAACTGCAACACACTGTACCAACTAGAACTACAACGCAGAAGACTAGAAGTACAAAAACTTAAGCAAGAAATAGAATACCTTAAGCAATTACAACTAGATGGATTTGATAACTAATGGCAGACCTAGAAGAATTAGTAAGCAAAGGCGAAAGCATAAAGGATAAGAAACTTACTTTGTTTGGTTTACGTTTAAGTGGCACAAGTATAGTTGCAGCATTTGCTTTTATTTCAACGATTGTTGGTACTCTTTATGGTGGCTTTCTTATGTACCAGAAAGTTGAAGGAATAGCAAATTTGGACCTTGACGCTATAGCTGGGCAGATGGCAAAGACATCATCAGATGTAATACGCATAGAAGAGCACGCTAACGCAATTAAGATTGAACTCAAGAAAGATATGACTGATTTAAGAAACGCACAGTGGAATCTTGAGTCAAAGGTAGATGGTAAACTACAGTCAGTAGACACTAAACTTACCAACTATGATGACAAACTAGACAGGTTTGAAATTAAAGTAGACAAGACAAAGTTGGATATGGAAAAGCGTATTCAGCAGTCATTAGATAATCCATTAGCAAACTAGGAGAATAATATGCCATACGGACCGGGAACATACGGAAGTAAAAGAGGTAGACCACCTGTTAAAAAAACAGGTAAGAAAAAAGCCATGACTAAGAAAAAGAAATAATGGCTAAAGACTCAAGACTAACCAGAGCTGGGGTCTCTGCATACAACAAACCAAAGCGTACACCTAGTCACAAAACTAAAAGCCATGTTGTTGTAGCCAAGGAAGGTGGTAAAGTAAAGACTATTAGATTTGGACAACAAGGAGTTTCTGGTGACAGAACCGCTACCAAAAGGTCAGCATCATTTAAAGCGAGACACGCTAAGAATATAAAAAAAGGTAAGATGTCTGCTGCTTACTGGGCTAACAAGGTGAAGTGGTAATGGCTAGACGAGGACTGTACGCAAACATAAATGCTAGGAAAAAAGCTGGCACAAGTAGAAGTAAAAAGAAATCTACTATCAGTAAGAAAGCCTATGCCAAAATGAAGAAAGGATTTAAAAAGTGAGTGATGAAATTAGGAGACTTCAGGTGCAACTAGACAAGCATTCTACACAGATTGCTAAGTTGTTCAGTAAAGTTGATGACACTAATGCAAGCATACAAAAAATTGTAAACACTTTAAATCAAATTAGGTGGACATTTTTTGGTGCTATAGGCTATTACGCAGTGTCTGAAATAGGTATTATAGAAGCAATGAGGATAGCAGTATGATAGCGTTATTAACAAATGTAGCACCAATAGCACTAGGTTTTGTTGCTAAGTTGTTTGCACTTAAGAGTCAAGCAGCAGCAGAAAATCAAAAGTTAATGATACAGAATTTGCAGGCACGCAATGATTCTATTAACCAAGCAAGAGACAGAGCAGACAAAGAAAGTCCAATGGCTGCACTTAACAGGCGAGTTATTATATTTGTCATATTGGCACTTATAATATTTACACAAGTAGCTCCAGTGTTTTTTAATGTACCGACAGTTATACCTACAGTAACAGAAGGATTTAGTTTTTTTGGTATACAGTTTACACCAGACATAGTGGAGTATATAGAAATACAAGCTGGTTCAGTATTAAAGATGGATGAAATCTTTGGCTGGGCTACGATGATAATAGAGTTCTATTTTGGAGCTCAGTTAGCAAAAGGAAAATAACATGGCACTAGAATCCACAACATATATAGACGGGTTAGTAGCAACAAACCCTACAGGCACAGACGCAAGGAGCCAAGGTGATGACCACATAAGACTAGTCAAGTCTGCGGTTAAAGCTACATTTCCAAACATTACTGGTGCTATAACAGCTACACATACAGAACTAAACAAAATAGACGGTTACACTGGAACAACAGCAGAGTTAAATTATAATGATGTACCAACACTAGGTACAGTAGAAGCATCAAGAACTGTAACTGCTGATGCTACTGGTGTAACTACTAACCTAAAGACTAAAAAACAAACAGAGATTGTTAATGCTGTAGGCACAGTAAGTAGCTCAACAGCAATTGATTTCTCATTAGGCAACGTAGTAACTGCTGTGCTTGCAAATGGTGGTGCATTTACAATAACTAACGCACCAACATCTGGAGTATATGGTAAATTTAAATTAATATTAACTAATGGTGGTACGGTGACAGACCCTTGGCCAAGCAGTGTTAAGTTTGCAGGAGGCACTACACCTACACTAACAACAAGCGGAATAGACATTCTTACATTTGAAACTATTGACAACGGTGCTAACTGGTACGCAGTTGTAAATGGTTTAAATATGAGCTAATACATGCCAGCACAGATAACACAACTAAACCCAACAGGGATTAATAAAGACATAGATGCTTATGAGTTGCCAGAAACGCAATGGTCTGATGGCAACAATGTCCAGTTTGATAATGACACTACTAAAAAAGTATTAGGTACTCAACAAGTATTTGGCACACCAACAGTAGCACCTTATTGGTTAATGCCTTTTGACACTATTAGTACCAACTCTTGGATATATCCTAGTTTAACTAAAATATATAGAGTGCATACTTCTGGTACAAACACTACACATACAGACATAACTAGAACATCTGGTGGTGATTACTCTGCTGCTGCTAACACAGGCTGGAATGGTGGTGTGTTAGGTGGTGTTGCTATTATTAATAATGGTGTAGACAATCCACAATTCATGGGCACTGCTAACAATGCTAAGTTTGCTGATTTAACAAACTGGCCTAGTAGTACAACTTGTCAAGTTATTAGACCATTTAAAAGATTTTTAGTAGCACTAGACATAACAGAGTCAAGCACACGTTACCCATTTAGAGTTAAGTGGTCACACCCAGCAGAGGGTGGTACAGTACCTACTACTTGGGACCCAGCAGATGCAACTAAAGATGCTGGTTATGTAGACTTGTCACAATCAAAAGGATTTGTAATTGATTGTTTGCCACTAGGTGACGTAAACATTATATACAAAGAAGACTCAATATGGTCTATGGCATTTGAGGGTGGACAGTCTATATTTGGATTTAGACAACTATTTGATGATGTTGGTATCTTAGGTAGGCACTGTGCAAAAAGTTTCGATAACAAGCATTTTGTAGTCTCTGAAGATGATGTATACATACATGATGGACAAACTAAACAATCAATTGTAGACCAACAAATTAGAGATGAGTTGTTTAGCTCTATGCACCCAGACTACAAGACAAGAACATTTGTAGCTGCGGACAGAGAAAAAAATGAAATGTGGGTATGCTTTGTATCTAACACTAATGATACAAATGCATTTGCAGACACAGCTTATGTATATAATTTTAGAAACAATAGCTGGTCTAAAAGAGATTTACCGTATGCAAGTTATGTCGACTGGGGAATTGTAGAGTTTGATTCTGCCACTGACTGGTCAGAAACAGGAGACTGGGACACAGACAGTGAGTCATGGAACTCACCCCTTAAACCTACGTTATTAATTGCATCTGCATCAGCTACTAGACTATACATACAAGGAAGCAATCAGAATGCAGGAACTAGTTTCAGGTCTTACATAGAAAAAGACAAGATGAATTTAGGTTTTCCGGGAACAAAAAGTATACAAAAGATTGTTCCAAGAGTAAGTGGCACAGGCTCGGTAGATTTTTATGTGGGTAGTGAAATGAATCCACAACAAGGTACAACATGGAAAGGGCCCTATACATTTACTAGTGGTGTGCATTCTGAAATACCAGTAAGAGCAACAGGTAATTATGTAGGTGTTAGAGCAGAATCTACAGATGATAATACATGGTCATTAGCTAACTTAGAAATACACTGGACTCCTAGTGGAAACAGAGGAAACGGTGTATGAGTATAAAATATGCTAAGTCACCTGTACCTAGTGACCCAAAAGATTTAGCATCTTATTTACAATCAGAGCTAGATAAAATATCTTCTATAATAAGTAACATAGCTGATGGACATTTTGATGTGTCTAATGCAGTTCCATCAAAACCAAGAGCTGGAGATGTTAGGTACGCAGATGGTACTAACTGGAATCCGGGTAGTGGTGAAGGGTTGTATTTATACTTGAGCACAGGAGCGTGGAGTAAACTTTGATTGAAGGGATTAAGGGAGAAAGTGTAGAGGTTTGGTGGCCTCTCGTTGAAGAATACTTGATTGCAGCCCTGAAACATGGTTTAGGCGAGTATAGTATTACTGACATAAAAAGTGCTTGTAAATCGAAGGATATGCAGCTTTGGGTAAAAGTAGGCAAGCAAGCTAAAGGAGCTTTTGTTACTAAGATAGCTAAGTATCCACAAAAGAATTTGCTCTGTGTCATCTTACTAGGTGGCGATGAGTTCCATACATGGAGAGATGAAGCAGATGCACTCTTAAACGCATTTGGAAAAAAACACAACTGTGAGTATGTAGAATTGTTTGGTCGTAAAGGCTGGGGAAAAATACTCAAAGATATAGACTATAAAGAAGTAACACGACTATTCGCTAAGGAGATAAAATAATGTCAAAGAGTCCAGATACATCAACTGTAAATGCCGACCCGTGGGATGTGGCTGTACCCTACATGGAAGGTGGCTTTGAAGAAGCCAAAAATTTATACAACAACTACAGCCCTGAGTATTACACTGGCCAGACACAGGCAGGATTTACACCAGACCAGCTAACATCACAGCAAGGCATAAGAGACTTTGCAGTGCAAGGTGCACCAAGCATTATGAACCCAGCTATAAGTGCTTACCAGCAAGGTACTAGTGCTAACATGCTAGATGTAGCTAACAATCCATATGTAAATAACATGGCACAAGCAGCATCAGACAGAGCAATGGGTGGTGTATATGATGCATTATCAAATATAGGACAGAATGCAATTATGTCAGGTGGTTATGGTGGTGGTAGGCAAGGTATTGCAGAAGGTAATGCTATAGCTGGAGCAGCAGATGCAGCTAATCAAGCAGCAGCACAGGTATATAGCAATGCTTATGGACAAGGACTTAACCAACAACTAGGAACACTAGGGCAAACAGGTTCTTTAATGAGTGCTGGTTTTAGTCCTTATGGTGCATTAAACCAGTCAGGAATGCAGCAACAGAATAGAGAACAAGCATTAATTAGAGATGCACAAGCTAGACAACAATTTGAACAGAACCTACCATACGATAAATTTAATAAGTATCAACAAGGTATTGCAGGATTTAGTGGATTAGTTCCAACGACAGGTACACAAGTTTCTACCAGTCCGGGTGCAAGTCTTATGAGTAACTTAGGTGGATTGGCACAAGCTGGCTCATTATTTTTTCGATAGGAGTTTAAATGGCACACAACATATTTCACACTGGAACAGAATGGTTAAGTGACAATGTAATTGACCCTGTTACAAACTATGTAGTTGACAAGGGCACAGACATGTACATCAACAACTTAAAGCAAGATTATGTAGATTCAGTTGTAGAAGCGTTTGGTGGGCCAAAGACAATTACTCCAGAGATGGCAGATGCAGGATGGAAGTATGGATTAGATGGTGTTCCTTACAATTCTAGCATAGCTATGTTTCCAGAAGATTTTGAAACTGACCCTAACATAACACCTAGACCGGGAGCCATAGGTCCTGATTTTGTTGCTAATAATACTGCAACTACTTCAGGTCCTTTCTTGTCTCAAGACTTAAGACAACGCACACCATCAGGTACTATATATAACCCAAGCATGGAAGCGTTTAACAACGCATCTTTGTTTAACTATAAAGGACCGGGTGGAGCTGCTGAGTACACATACGGACAAGGTTTGCCTATGGGTTACGGAACATATGGCACACCTCCGGGACCTAATTTATATTATGAGGGACAATTTGGTGAAGGCTATAAAGAATCTCAGGTAGCAGACAATGCTATTAACTTACCTCCTGTAACAATGCCAGATGGTGTTCCACAAATACCTGCACCTAAACCTACTCAACCTAATATGCCGGGGTTTACTAGCGGTGGCTCTGTTAATGACAAGGTTCAATATGAAAATGAAATACTAAACAGTAATGTAGGCTCTGGTTTGAATCCAAACTTTCTTGTTAGCCAAGCTGACCAAGGACCAGACATTGGACTACTTAACTACACAAACAACGGAACTGTAAGTGCAGCAGACCAAGCTATATTTGATGCAGCTAAGATGGAAAAATTTAATCCCACTGGTGGTCCTAGTATATATGACACGCAGTATACAGTAGGTGCTAACAATGCTATGAGCCCAGTTGGACCTAGTATATATGACACGCAGTATACAGTAGGTGCTAACAATGCTATGTCTCTTATTGGTCCTAGTATATATGATACTCAGTATACAGTAGGTGCTAACAATGTTATGTCACCTATTGGTCCTAGTATATATGAAACAATGACATCCCCTACAATGCTAGGTGGCGAAGAACAAGTGTTTGAAGGACCATATAACATGACTGTTAATGATGATGGTACATTTTCTTATGGAAATTCTCAGTCTAATCAAGGTAATTTTGAAACAGCAAACCAAACAGTAGAAAATGACTCATACATATCAGATTTGCCTATAGTTGAAAGTGACATAAACAACTTAAATATTTTTCAAGACACAGGAGATGAAGAAGTTGTGATAAGCACTCCTTTAGGAGACTTAACTCAGTCAGACATAGACAATATGGTATCTAATGCTGTAACAATAAACCTTGACCAATCTTATGCTAGTGACAATTACTCCCCAGCTCCTAAATATGGTCTTGATGAGGCTGTTGTAGACTCAGGAAAATACATATACGATGTTCTTACTTCTGGTAATACTAGTAACGCTAACGCTGGATTTGTTCAAGCAGTTGCTCCAACAGCAACAACAACTGGTTATGCTGGAAACATACAGATTAATCCATTTACACTTGATATGTCTCCTAGTGAAATAGCTTATCAAGATGCTGTTGCAAATCCAGTTGTTCAGACTGTTGTAAATCCACAGCCTTTACCTTCTTTTATTAATGAAGACAGTGGAAACCAAGAAGGAAAAGAAATGTATGAAATGTTTAAAGAAGGATTGCTGGCAGATGACATGATGATTGGCTCAAACTATTTAGGAGTAGATGACAACCCAAAACCAGCCCCAGTTACAGTTAGTATACCTAGCATATTTAGACCACCAGCTCCTAGACCAACACCAGCACCTACTGTGTTTGCTAGTCCGGGTGGAGCACCGGGATATACTAGCTACGGACCTCCCAACTTTCAATTGGTAGGGGGTAGATAATGAAATTTAATAAAGGAGATAAGTAATGCCTTGTATGATGAATGGTATGCCAGTACCGGGAGCTAAAGGCTCTTGCCCAATAGGAAGCACTTGGGTTGAAGATGAATTTATGGCAGTTAATGCTATACAAAATGATGTTGCACTAGACAAGGCAATGAAACCTGCTAGTTCAAACCAAGCATTGGGTTTAATAAAAAATAATTTTATGAACAAGACTCAAGGTATTCGTGACTTGATTATGAACATGAACCCAACAAGAATGGGAGAAAGCTACGCAACTAGTGGTACTTTGTTTCCAAAAGATGCTAGTCAAAAACCAAAGCCTGCTTTTATGAATGATGCTCAAAGAATGCAACAGCTAGACAGCTCACCAAAAGAACCTAAAAAACTATCAGCTATGGCAGGGCTAATGGAAAACATGAGAAACCCTGAATGGTGGGGTCAAAGCATGAGTGGCTTACCGGGAGACACTAGGCTTATGAGACTAGGGCAACTGATGAATTACTATGGACAAACACCACAGCAGAGACTTAAAAACAAACAACCTGCTGAACTGTGGGCAGCTAATGAAGCAGCAGCACAGAAAAACAAAGCAGCAGTATTAGCAGCAGGTGCAAAAAGAGCAGATGAAATATACGGAAAGAAATCCATAGAAGACTTAGCTACTGATGTGTTGGCTGATGTAAAGGAAATGTTTGGAGACAGAATGTTTACAATCTCTAGCAACCCTGATGCTAGTGATGAGGATGCAATGGCAAGTCTTGCGTCTCAAGTAGCAACAAACATAAAGGCTATAACTCTTGCTTATCCTGACAAAACTCCGGGTGAAGTTAGAAAACTAGCACTAGAGCAGTTAATGAGGGATAGAGACTTAGACGATTTAAGGTAAGGAGACCCGATGGGATTCTTTTTTGAAGATGAAGAGATTGATGCAGTAAAGAAACTAAGTGCTGGTCAAGCAGCAGTTCCTATGTATGGCTCCATGCAAGCCAAAGGACTTGGTGCTGCTGGTGACATGTTTGGTATTGACACAGGACCAGTAGATTTATTCCAAAAACAAATGGAAGAAAGTCTGAAAGGATTTACTCCTAAGTTTCCTGAACGTCTGCTGGAAACTGAAAAGCCAGTGCAGTGGTGGACAGAAAAAGCTGCACTTAACTCACTCAATACACTAGTACCTATGATGGGCTATGCTGTTGGAAGTACACTTATGAGAGTACCTAATCCAATTGCTTTTGGCTTAGGTGCTGTAATCAACATGGGCACATACGCTCTTACATACAACGCTAACTTTGCAGACACACTAGAAGAGCACGAAAGAGCTGCTGGTAGAGAGCTTACGTCTGCCGAAAAAGGAAAGGCAGCAGTTGCATCAGCAGCTGTTACATACTTAGACATGCTTGCTCCAATTAAAGGAGCCAAGGCAACATCAGATGTTATAACTAAAACATTTGGCAAGGGTGGTCTAGAGAATACTAGAAAGACATTAGAAAAATTAGCCAACACTGAGTACCAAAGTCTTGCTAAATCTGTAGGCAAGGGTGGTAAATTTTTAGGTAAGATTACTGGTACTGAAATGGCAACTGAGGCTGGACAAAAGGCTATACAAATAGCTACTAGCCAAGACCCTAGTAGATTATTTACATCTGAAGGAGCACAGGACTTACTTGAAGAGGCTGTTATTGCGGGTCCTATAGCTGGTGGCATGAGTGTACCTACATCTGTTGGTGTAGGAAGAGAAGTAAACAGAGACATAAACACAGCACGCAGACTGGCTGAGGGTTACAACAGACAGGTAATGGAAGGCACTAGTCCTACTAGCACAGAAGAAATAAAAGCCGGTAGAGGACAGCCACTTATTAATATACCTGAGCTAGACAGTAACATAAAGAAACTAGCCAAGTCAGCTAATCTTAAAATAGAAAGTGCTACTGGTGTTAATGTTGGCAAGGCATCACAAGATTTTACTAAAGGACTAGCGTTTAAGCCACTAAGTGATTTAGTTAAAATAAGAAACGAGGCTAGAACTGGTGCTGAATTTCATGCAGCTAACAGAGCATACCAAAGGTTTGCACCTGTAGGCACAGCAAGTGGAACCACACAAGTACAAGACAACTTCTTTGCTATAAAAGAAACTAAGACTGGTGAGTACCTAGCACCTGTAGTTAATATAATAAACAAGTATGCAAATAAAAAAGCAGGTATAGGATTTATAGGACAGCGTGTTGACCCTGAAAGAAGTAAGTACATTAGAGAAAGATTACAAGGCAAGCCTATAACAGCTAAGGTAGACCAAGAGTTTATTGACAGCTTTGAAGGTAACAACACTACACAACAACAAAGAATTAGCAATCAAAATCCTGAGGGCAAGACTGACTTACAAATAATACAAGACCAGATAGCTCTTGTTCGACAAGACATGGTAGACTCTGGTGTTTCTATAGGATTGATAGACAATTATTTAACTAACCCTCTTAATGCTGAGGTAGTTAAAGCAAACAGAGAAGCATTTATTAAAGCACTGATTGCATCTAGCAGAAAAGCCAATCGACTTAACAAAGAAGTTAAACCTATTACTCGTAAAGGCAGTAAGAACAGGAAAGGTGCAGAGCAAATAGCTGATGAAATAATACAGGGACTTGAGCCTGATGTACTTACAGCTAGAGAACAAGAGGCATTAGCTAAAGCAGAGTTTGCAGGACAAAAAAGAAAAGGATTTGAAAAGTCAAGAGCCGAGGCATGGAAATACTTAGATGAATTTGCAGCCAAAGAAAGCCTTAACTTTAGAGAGACAGACATAGAAAAAGTATTGACTGGTTACTTGCAAAGAGGTGCTGCTCGTGTAGCATCTGTAAGAGCATTCGGTAAGGATGCACAAGCACTAAGAGATGACATGAAGATTCTTAGAGCAGGTGGAAAACTTACAAAGAAACAGCGTGACAAAATCTATGACACCTATGATGCTGCACACAACACATACAAAAAAGACTTAGACCCTAACCTATCTGCTTTGTCTAAACTAGCAACTGGTGTAGGTGCTATGACACACTTAGGACTAGCTACTATATCCTCTATAACAGAACTTGCTTGGATAGGTGAGAGAGCAGGTTTTATAAACATGCTCAAGACATTACCTAAAGCACTTGACTACGCACTTAAAGGAATAAGAAGAGGTGTGTCAGGTAAATATGTACAGCCGGGCGAGGGTGCAATGGCTATGGCTACACTAGGATTTAACCTAGACCCAAGAGTAAATGAAAGACTAGACCAAATCTTTTCTACCGACCACAACATGGTAGTTAATATGTACTTTAGAACACCACTTGGTGGATTTCTAACACAGTGGACAAACTTTAACAGGAACTGGGCAGCTCAAGCTATGATGACTAACATCAACACAAGAGCTAACAGAATGAAAGCGGGTACTCTAAGCAACATAGAAAGAATGAGACTTGAGAACGAGCTTAAAGAGAATGGTGTTAGTAGAGATGAGTGGAATTTTATTAGTAAAGCATTTGAAAGAGATGATGGCAGAACTATAGTAGACATAACTAACGAAGGAATACTTAATACTGAAATGCCTAATGGCAAAAAGGTTAGAGATGTTCTTATACCTTGGTTACACAAAGTAGTTGATGATGTAGTTGTACATCCTAAAGCTACTAACAAACCGTTGTGGATGTCTGACCCTAAGTTTGCAATCATAGCACAGCTTAAGACATTCCCTGTTGTGTTTGGTAATACAGTAGTCAAGAGACTATTAAGAAAGTTAAACCCTAAGCAATGTAGTCCAGACTATGGTGCAGCATTTGGTGTTGTAGGTGGTATAGCATCAGCCTATGCACTTGTACTAATAGGTGAGGCAATGAAAGATGCAATCAAAGGACAAGATTGGGAAGACCCTACAGTATTAGAAGTGATGGACAGAGCAGGATTGACTGGTGTTGTTGGATTACTGGGTAGTGCTGGCAGGTTCCATGATGGTGCTACTACTTCATTACTAGGTACTGGTGCAGGATTTATTGACAGAGCATGGGAAGATGCCATCAGTCCTATATGGTCTGGAGATGCTGAGGCTAAGATGCAAGTAGATGACAATTTAATTGAGTGGTTGACTGAGAGTCTTGACAGTACACTAGGACCAGCTGGTATATTCTTTACACCAACTGGAGACATAGCAGATATTTTTGGATACGGAGATGACTAATGGCATGTGGAACTAACATAGTACCGGGATTCCAAGAAGCTAATAGAAAGGTTAATAGCCCTAAGGATGAGTCGGTATACAATAAGTTAATGAACGACTCTGTATATGAGCCAACTGCTAACACACCACAAGACATTCTTGAAGCTCAACGAACTGTAAGACATATACAAGAAGAAGGTAGGCATCCTGATGATGCACTTGCTTGGAGAAAACCAAAAGAAGTTGGTGCTCCTAAAAGAAAGAAAGACATGTCACAGCCTGACTCTCTGGTGTTTGCAGCAAATCAAGTTAAGAATGGCAAAATGTCAGTGCAAAAGTTTAGAGAGTTAGTGCAGAAGAGTGACTCTCCTGTAACATCTATGCAAGAAGTACCTGAACTTGTAAGCATAACAAACTTGGCAAGAGCATTGGATGCAGGTAAAGCAGGCAAGGGCAGAATAATAGGACTACCGGGAATAGAAATACAAGAAGGAACAAGGGTAGGATTAAGACTGGACATACCGGCATACCAAAACATGGACACTTGGGTTAATGCTATACACTTTAAAGAAAAGGTAGAGGGTACTAGACCGGGCAATGCATACTCAACAGCTAGTGCAGGAACTAATGTAGAATTTGGCAAGCACTCTAAGAAAGCAATCAATGTTGCTACTGGCACAGCCAAGTCTCCGTTTGCTGTAATGGATGTTGAATGGCAAAGCCAATCACCTGAGCAAACACACAAAGAAATAACTGCTGCATTAGAAGACAGTAAGCAACCTGAATCTAGATGGAAACAGATAGGTATGAATCCTAATCGTTCAGGTTTCTTTTATGACAAGGCTACATTCTTGCCAGTTTCTAGTGCATCAAGGGTACTGCAAGTGGGTGCATTAGTTATGGCCCAGGATGTACAGTATGTTGGCCGAGAGGGTAGTGTAAACTTTGCACCTATGATGGGTGGTTTATTTGGCAACAAAAAAGAAAAAGAATTTGATAAGCAGTTAGACAATGAGTTAAATTTAGATGATGCAATCATTAAGTTTGACAGCAAAGGATACAAGTCTTCTTTAAATCCTAAGGTTGAAGCGTTTGTTGACAGCAGTGGCAATCCTTTTACAATGCCACACGACCACAGTATGAAAGGCAAGTATGCTTTTATGATTCACAAGGCTGCAAACAAACAAGCCAGAAATGTATTTAAAAACTACGGAAGACCTAACATAGTACAATGGTCTAGAGATGGAGGTCATTATAATGCAAGCAGCGACACAATTGCACTTCCTTTAAATCCTGATACTTTAAAAAATGGTGATAAAATATACAATAGCGTAGTAACAACTGCATTGCACGAGACTTGGCATTGGGCAGACTACCAGTTAGGAAGAGAAATTTATCCTGAATTTCAAGATAACATTCCTGTTGGCTTTAGTGGTGCGGACAGGAAATTTAGATGGGCATTTTTTAAAGATGCTGAAAATCTAGGAATTACTCTCGAAGAAAATATAAGAAGTAAGAAAGGATTTAGTGTCAATTTTTATGACCAAGACATGTACAAAAGAGACTCATCTAAGATTTGGGAACAGCATGATGATGACCTATCAGCTTTAGTATTCTATGACCAAATGCTTAGCAACCCAAGCATGCACAATAAAATAAATAACTTGGTCAAGTCTAATCCTCCTGATTCTCAAAGAAGTTTATTGGCAAATATATTTAGAGGTAATGAATCAATAGGCATGGAACAGATGGTTCAAGGTATATCTGACGAGAATGTTATGCATACGTTTGGACACAAGTTCCTAGTCATGGATGGTAATGTTACCGATGAAAAATACATATACCCACCTGAGTCTTTGCTTGAGTATATACAATCAGGATACAATGATGGTGGTATTCCTCCTTTGTCTGACATACCCAGCATGATTGATGAGCTAGAGGCTAGACTAAAAGACTCATCAGCAATGTCTGAAATGGAATCAAAAAGAAATAAACTATATAAAGAAATTCACGATGAAGGTGTGAGCATAGGAAGAAATTTATCTCAGCTTACTGCTACTATGGACATAATAGATGCCATGACTTCTGGAGATGCTTTTAAAAATGGTGGCTTAAGCGGACATGGAGTAGGTTATTATACAGAAAGCCGAGGTGGTGGTACAGATGGTGGGTACTATAGAAGAATGGCAGAAACATTTGCACAGTTAGGAACAGCTTGGAGCAAGAAAGATGAGAACTCTTGGAAATATATAGAAAAGTATTTCCCTAGTTTAGCAAAAGACTTTCAGCGTATAATAAATAAGCATGGAAGAACTAAAATTAAATCAGCTTTTGGAATAGACTAATGAACTACGATGAAATAAAAGAAGGACTAAAACTTGGTAAGCAACGTAAAAAAGAATTTGAAATGTCTGAGGCAGGAATGTTATTTAAAGAACACGAGAAGGTGTTTGGAGAAGAGCCTAGATTTATAGGCTTGACTAACCCAAGCGGTGGTGAGACTATTGCTAAATTAAAAAACGCATTAGCAACAGGCAAACCATTGCGTGGTTATGATGACTTACCTGCTGAAATGAAAAGAAAATTTGATGAGGGTAAAATACTTATTGACTAATTGCATTAAGTAGTTTAGTTATATCTACTAGGTGTAGCTTAGATGCTTTGTTGTCACCACCATATACTGTAAAAGGTTTCATCTCTTCGATTACTTTGCGTAGCTTGTCTGTATTAAACACAAGACTAGCACACAACTCATTGTCTTTAACTAGATTGTGTACCCAAACATCAGCCTCTGTGCTGGCTAACCCTGATGGCTTACCATAGCTTTCAACTTCAATACATATGTTGCCGGTCTTGGCCCATGTGTCTCTCTCTGTTTTAATCTCACACTTCTTAGCACCAGAGAACAACTCATCTACATACTTCTCCCACTGTTGACCAAACTCTAAGTCAACATCAAACTTACGCATCTCTTTAATGTCCTTGCTTTTATTCAGTGACATACTCTTCTCCCTTTATTTCTACAACAACATAGTTGTCATCATTAATACCACCAAACTCTGTGGTAATCTCAGTAACAAAATCATAATGGTCATCTTCAATGACACCCTCTTCAACTAATGTATCCATTAAGAACTTGTGCATAGGAAAGGTATAGTTGTCTAAGTCTTTCTTTCTGTTGTTATTAAAGTACAGTGTGTAGCTAGGCTGTATTGTTTTGTATTTAGGTAGTGTCTTTACAAACTCTCTCACTAAGTTAGCATAGTCTTGTTTAACTTTGTTCTTAGAGAAATGGTGTAGGTTTCTAAATACATTAAGACTAAGAAGATTTGTTTTCTTCTTGTCTCCTCTTCCCTTTGTGTATGTGGGTAATGGAAGCACTCCCTTTATCTTCACTTGATGTTCTCCTCTTTGAGTATTTCTTCTATCTGTTTCTCAATGAACCATCTTGCTTTTCTTAAGTCATCTAGTCTGCCTTCACCTAAGTGTTTATGTTCCCATCGGCAAAGGTACTTACATGCTGATGCAGTCAGGTAGCTCATCTTCTGGTCTAGTATAAAGTCTATTACTTCTATCTTGCCTTGCTGGTAATGTTGTGGATTAATATTATCTGTATTCATTTTCTCCAGTCGCTCCTCCAAAAGTCCCGTGGTTTGTTTTGTTTTTTTCTTTTGAGTTCCATGTATAACTTGGAAGTCTCATCCATACGGACAAGACCCCAAGTGTTTTTAGCTTTAGTCTTTGAGCTCATCGACTATATCTTTGTCGAGTAATCTCCATATGATGACAGCTGCGATAATGCCAGCCAGCCCACCGTTTCCTAAAGTCCATACTATACCTAGTATAGAACCAATCACATCTCCTGTTAGGAAAGCTACCTTTGGTCCAAAGATAATTTGTAATATGATTGATAGGCTAATCAACTTAATGCCAACATCTATTGCTCCGTCAGCACCGTTCTTTATTTTTTCTAACATTTTTACTCCTTTATGATTAAACATAATGCCACACTTCGTGAAGTGCGGTGATGTGCTATACTAGCCACCCCTTTCTAAGAGCATCTAGCCACATAACTATATAGACTAGACAACTAGTAGAAACTATTGTTGCTATTGCAAGTGTACAGTGTAAGAATATTTCTAATTTTCTCATAACTTCCACCCTGCACATAGCGATTCATTTTCTGCTCTGCAAGTTAGTTGTTCATCCCTTTGCATATCAAGTTTAGTTTGCAACTCAGAGCATCCTGTTGCAAAAACAAAAACAATTAATAAATATTTCATTCTGTGTCCCTCTCCTCTTCTACTAAATCAACTAACTCACACACGCTACCAGTACAAGCAAGAGCCTTGGTTCCTACTGTCTGGTCAGTGAGCTCGTACTCACTAATTAAATCCCAGTCAACTGCCTCAGGCATTTCACTAAGTAACTTGTCGTGTGTTTCTTTGTCGCACTCTTCATATGGTGCTTGCTGGTATGTGTGGTCTGAGTGTGGTAAGAAGCTAACACCACTTACCTCATCAAAATGTTTATACACCCATGCACCTACTTCCATCCACTCATGCTCTCTAACACTAATGGTTACACTAGGCTTGTGCTCACAATAGTATCTCTGGTATGTAAGCCACAACTCTAGTTGTTCAATAGCAGTTCTTTCGTTTCTAGTAACAGCACCATCAGGAGCCTTCATAGGAAACGAGAACACCTTAACACTGTTAGGTTTCATGACATCATTCTCAGCAGGTATTCCTTGGTCTTCCATGAGCCTAGCTATAGGGTCTTTTCTATCTGCCCTAACCCTGCGTATGTAGTGCTCGCTGTGTCTAGTATGTATACCACTAGCACTGTCTACTAGCTGACTGACTGTACCACTAGGTTTAATAGCAGTAGTAGCAGTAGCTTGTTGAATACCCAGTAGCTCTGACCAGTGAGCGTTAGTCTTAACTGATTCTTTTTTAAGGTCGGATAAGAAATCAGGCAGGCTACGCTTACCGTAGTACCCTCTGTCCTCACTACTACCATTCATAAATGCATTGTCCATAATACCTGTAAGGCTGACACCTAGTAGTGCCTCCTCTTCTGTATTGTGTACCCACTTAGGTCTTAGTCTCTTGATGTTAGTAAGTGAGGCTTGGAATGTACCTAGTATGGTAGCTAACCTAGCCTTACGCATGATGTCTTTCTGTGTGTCCTCTGCTCTTACTACTACCTCAGTCAAGTTACAGAACTGTCCGTCTCTCAATATGATTTCACTACAAGGGTTACAACCAAACTCATGCTCTGTCTCTCGTCTACCTATAGATGCTACTTGTTTAATTGCTGCTTCTCTATTGAATATGCCACGCTCACCTGACTTAGACTCATACAACGAGTGCCATTCTTTCATAAAGATTCCTATGTCTGGCTTCTCTGTGTAGCACACGCTGTTGTTACTCAGTGCCATCTCAGGTGTGTCACTCCACCACTGACCAGACTTAGCACTACGCATACGCTCATCAGTAAGGTTACTAAGTGAGATGAGTGCAGACCTACGCACTCCACCTACCACTACTACCTCTGCTATCTTGCACATCATACGATGACACTCATAGCTAGTTAGCTTTCTACCTACTGCATCTTTAAACAGATTAGTAGAGAAGTTAAACAAGTCAAGCAATGGCTCTGGTCCACTAGCTCTGCCACCAAAGGTAGCAAGCCTTGCACCCTTAGGTCTAATCTTAGAGAAGTCCCACTTAGGCATCTCCCCGTTGTATAGGTATGTAATTAGTTTTCTAAACGCAGACTGCCAGCCTTCCTTGCTGTCTTGTACAACTACAATGTCTTCGACATCAATCATTTCCTCAGGTACTTCTGGTAGTTTGTTAATGAACTGTCTCTCTACACTAAAGCCTACACCAGTACCATGCATAAGAACATACAAGCATTCATCAAATGCTTTGGGATGGTCTACGCTTAGGTAAGCACAGTTGTATCCTGCTATGTTGTTGTCTTTAAGTGCCTTGCCAGCAGTCATCAAGGCTCTCATGCTAGGCATAACCTCTAGGTTAAGCACTGCATCTTCAAGAATCTTACGAGTCTTGGGTACTAACTCTTGGTTAGTGTTTTCTTTTAGGTGCTCTTCCATAAAGTCAAAGTACCTAGCTACTGTTTCTTCCCATGTTTCTCTTCTGTTCTTCTCAGGTAGCCACCTTGCGTACCTGCTAAGAGCAATAAAGTTTTGGTAATCAGTTGGTAATTTTTTCATTCATCCTCCATTGGTTCTATCTCTATGTCTACCATCTTGTCACCGTTGTCATCTAGATAGTCTCTGTATTTAAGTCGGCCATTCCTGTGCAGTAGAACAGCAGTTGTAATTCCTTTTTCATATGCTTGCTTATGCGTAAAGTATATAGCAATAGCACCAAGCAATATGAATGTTAAGCTAAGTGTTAGGTAATCCATTCACTCTCCTCAAAGTCCTCAAGAAATCTATCTTGTTTTTCTAATAGTCTTTTCTCAAAAGCATCTAGTAATTCTTGAGGTTCAATTTCTAGTTCATCACATATAAGACACACATCATATGTTGATGCGATGTATGCCTTTAGTTCTGGTAGTTGTTTCAAAAGTTGGCTCCGTTTGTTACAAAGTAATTAGTTATTTTACCAGACGGTATAGGTCTAGCTTCTAAACTACCAAAGCAATCTTCTTTAAACCCACAGAACGCACATGTCATGCATAACTTTTCTTCTGTCTTAGCTTTGTTCCAAGTTGTAGCGTTAGCTAGTCTCATAGGTGGTGTGTCTGATTCCATCTTAGCTTTCAAGTCAACAATGTAAGTGTCTATGTCTTGCTCTAGTTCTTGCTCACATAGCTTGAGTGTTGATTTGTTTTTATTCAAAGCAAGGAAGTATCCTTTCTTTCTTTTGTCTTCTTTGCCATAAGCAGACAACTGTTTGATGTATCCAAACGCATCGTCAGCTATGCCTGACTCTTTGAATTTGTTTTCCCAAGACCAAGCACTTGCTGTCTTGATGTCAACTAACTCACCATCAATCGTACAATCTTGAGAACCATGGACACCTTCAATGGTGTGTTTCTTTTGTTGGTCTGTTACTGTATGTCCTGACAGTTTAATCAAAGCCACAAGCACAGCCTCTAGTACATGACCTTGTAAGAAAGTCAGGTATACATCACCCTTGATTGGTTCAGGGGTGTGTCCTTTATAACTGTACCATTGTGCTCTTTCACACCTACCTATACCAGACATACGCAAACCTTTGTTGTCTTCTCTTGGTGTGAATGCATCTTTGATTGCATCTTCTACTTCCCTGCCTGCTTGCATTGCAATAGAGTTCAAGTCACCATCGTACTGCTTGGACTCCATGACATTGTAGATGTCAGGGATTAGTGTGTTTATAGACTTCATAGTCTCTTCTCCTCTCATTAAAATTAGTATGTATTTTACCCTAGTTTAGTATTTATTCTTTAATCAATTCTTCTATTGGTATGACATAAAGACTAGGACTTCCACCATATTTTTTTACAGGATACTTAGATGCAAACTCTTTTGTCACTAAATAAGTATCGGGGTAAACACGGTTTCCTGTGCTATCTTCATATGTAATATCTACTAAGCAAGGTACTCTGAAAGTAGCTACTCCTACAGACCTGCGACCATCTCCACCGTTCCATATTGGTGTTCTTATTTTATATCTAGTGTGTTTCATTCCAGCTTCTCCCTATTTTATACTCTCCAGTTATTGGACAGTTTAGTTTGTAATAGTCAGTAGTGTTTTCCATTGCTTTAACTACTAACTTGCCTATTGCATCTGCATCTGATGATTCACACTCTAACTGTATCTCATCATGTATAACACCTAACTGTTTATAGTCATAGTCTTTGGCAAGAGAATGGAATATAACCCACGCTCTCTTAGCTATGATTGAGCCTGCACTTTGCAACAAGAAGTTCAGTGCTGAATGTGGACTACGCACATGTACCTTGCGACCATCAAGTGTCTTAATCCAGCCACGCTTGCTGGCTTTCTCAATGCGTACTCTTAGGTTACGCAGTGCTGGTGTGTTGTCTAGAAACTGTGCCTTTACTTTCCTGCCTAGTTCCTTGCCACCACCACATATGTTACCTATCAAGAAGTCACCGCCACCATACAGGTAAGCATATATGAATCGCTTAGACTCATCACGAGTAGCAAGTCCAGCTGCTTTTTGATTGGCTGTATGTATGTCACCACTGAGTATCTCTTCTGTATAGTTATCATCTTTCATGTAGTGGGCGAGACATCTGAGCTCCAGTCCACTGAGGTCTGCACCTACAATAACTTTACCATCAGGCACAGTAAACAAACCACGCATCTCTTGTCCGTACTCCTTGTTACTTGCAGTAACTTGCTGTAAGTTCGGGTTACTACTAGACATCCGGTGTGTTACGGTTCCCATGGTGTGTACTCTGCTGTGTATTCTTCCTGTTGTGTGGTTGTACTCATCTATCCAACTGCTTACCTGTCCTTGTCTCTTCTGTAGCATGAGGTATCTGGCTATCAACTTGGCCTCAGGTATCTCAACATCTTTGAGTGTGCTCTCGTCTACCTTTGGTAGTCCTGTGTTAGTAAAGTCTTTAGGTTTCCATCCATAGTGCATCAAGTACCTACCCACCTGCTGTCTACTACCTAGATTAAACTCTGGGTAATGCCAGTATCCGTAGTCACCATCATCGTTGGTATGACACTCAAGGTCTACCTCTGCTTGGTATGCTCTGGTCCTGCCACCACCTTTCTTAAACCTATTCTTAACTGGTGTCTTGCTTTTCCATACAGCTAGTGGTGTAAATGTTTTATGTACTTCTTCTTCCACCTTACGCAAGTCCTCATTAATATCTTGTAGCAACATCATTGCACCATGAAAGTCAAAGTGCCATCCATTGTTCTCTTGTTGTGTGCAGTGTTTCTTTATAGCATACTCAAGCT
>Ga0194032_1000002_pt1 | contig 38756 bp, 54 predicted proteins | sample IW8Nov16_MG_FD_144486 | JGI IMG/M metagenome (GOLD analysis project Ga0194032, IMG submission 144486) | Freshwater microbial communities from the Broadkill River, Lewes, Delaware, United States - IW8Nov16_MG | ecosystem: Environmental > Aquatic > Freshwater > River | place: USA: Delaware...
GCCCATTTAAGGTTAGCTCCTTCAAGGTTGGCTCCTTGAAGGTTAGCCCTTACAAGGTTAGCTCCTTGAAGGTTAGCTCCTTGAAGGTTAGCTCCTTGAAGGTTAGCTCCTTGAAGGTTGGCTTCTACAAGGTTAGCTCCTTGAAGGTTAGCTCCTTGAAGGTTAGCTCCTTGAAGGTTAGCTCCTTGAAGGTTAGCTCCTTGAAGGTTGGCTTCTACAAGGTTAGCTCCTTGAAGGTTAGCTCCTTGAAGGTTAGCTCCTTGAAGGTTGGCTCCTTGAAGGTTAGCCCTTACAAGGTTAGCTCCTTGAAGGTTAGCTCCTTGAAGGTTAGCTCCTTGAAGGTTAGCTCCTTGAAGGTTGGCTTCTACAAGGTTAGCCCTTACAAGGTTAGCCCTTACAAGGTTAGCCCGCACCCCTTCGTTTCCTCCTGTTTCTACCCAAAGTTTATGTTGATCTAAAATCTCATCTAATTCTTCTTTACCCATGGTTCTTACTCCTTCTTATCGTTTAGTGAGAGAGTTAAAACGTTTGGGGCAATTCTAACTCTCCCTGAGGTCTTCATGTGCAACTCTAGTGCACATCCTTATCTTATCGTAAATAATCATACCTGTAAAGTACTTTTCTTATATTTTATTTTCTATTTTGTATATTCTTATAGTTATGTTATACTAGTTGTAAACGTAACTTAATTAGGAGATTATAAGACAATGAACACCGGAAGATTATTGACGGTAGAAGAGATTTCTAAGGGCATTAGAAACCATAGCCCTTCTGCTGTTATGAAAGAGACACATTTAAGCTATGCAACTGTGTTAAAGCTAAAATCAGGGAAAGAAGGCAATTACACTATGTCTACTTTAATGGCTGCATCAGATTATATATTTAAGATAAAACAAGAACTTGACCAATTATATACACTTTAATATAATTATCTTAACACTCCGTATAGTGTGGTTGAATGAAATAAGGCCCTTAGTGATAAGGGCCTTATTTTTTAGTTCCTATAGATCATCTAAGTCGTCATCCACAACCTTAAACGACCTAACTATAGCCCTACTTGACATAACTTTCTTAGTCCAAGCTATAATACTTCTACCTTCAAACTTTATCGGGTATTTAAATTTAGTGAACCCTAACCGCTTAAGTAATACACCTTTAGATTGATTAGATACAACCACCTCGGGGTAGTCGAACATAAATTGATTAAATAGATCAGATGAGCATACAACGTTCTCATTCCATGTTGGTCCTCCTTGTTCAATTAACGTTCTTAGTTCCGATAATCCTTCTATATTCGCCTCTTCTGTGCAGATCATTGCTTCCTTAGATTCCGTAACAGGAGCTTGCTTTATATCCTTAAAGTCATCAGAAATAGGATAGTCCAGTAACCATTGTCTTATCTCAGGGCCGAACAGATCAAGAGAATCAAATAATTCTTGGAAATACTTAGCTCTTGGTATTCCTGATAACTGCTCTAACTCTTCTATGCTATCTATAGGGCTAAAGATCACAAACCATCTACGATCACCTCTTTCCAGTGGGATAGCGTCCTTATAGTTAGTAAGACAGATGTAGTTAGTCGTATTATATGCGTTATACATATTCACATGTTTAGGATGGACCGTAATCCACTCATTAGTAATAAACGGCTTGATTGCGTTTGCTGCTTCATACCGATTCTTACCTGTGATCTTCATCTCTTCAATGACATTCACCATACGATCGGTAGCCCATCCCGTATATCCGCTATTGATCTCCTTGGAACCAACAACACCAACATTAGAATTACCTAACACCGAACATAGGAGAGATGAGAAGAATGACTTACCCAACCCCTGCGCCGATTGTATTAATGGTGCCCATAATACTAGTTTACCTGGGTATTGCACTTGATGTGCTAACCACTGGGTAAATATCTCTGCTGCTACCTCATCTCCAATAATTAGTTGGATGTGTAACTTTATCGCCTCAATAGCCACACGAGCCTCAGCAGAGACAATAGGACTAGCTTCTGGAACTGTGCTAGAGTCAAACGTATTATAATAAGACTTACCTGCTATGTGACATATAGCCTCATCATAGAAGGGTAAGTAGGACGTGGAATCTACTTGCCTTAAGTACCCAGTATCACACACGTACTTATGTGCTGATGGTTTAGAGCCGCTCTTAGATGCAGGTATATGCTTACCTACTGTGAGGTTAAACCCATCCTTCTTATATAACGTCTTATTCTTTATATCCGCAAAACGGTCTTGATCTACAATATACACCCATTCTTTAATCCATTCAGGAGCCTCTTCTGGAATACTCTTACCTACAGGGGCCTCACTCTCAAGAATACTTTTCCTTATTACTCCAAGGCGTATTGTAACCCCAAGTTTTAAGAATCTCTTATGTATATATGAACTTAAGATATCTAAGTCCATGTCCTCCAGTTTGACGCACCCTATAGCAGGTATAATCTCTTCATTCAACTGATCAATCGTTGCGTCGTCTATCTCCTTCTTAAATCTATCAATCTTACTCCTTACAATATCCTTCTTTGCTTGATCGGATAAATATTTCAAGGTTCCAAGGGTAACGCCACTATCTGCATGAAAGCTCTTCCACTTAGATTTACACTCACCTTCTCTATAATTAGAAGATCCCTTAGACCATGAATCCCACAAGGCTAAACCCTCTTGAGGTGACCAGTCATGTAGGGCCATACCCACCTTAACCCAGTCCTCATATCCTATTGATGGGTCAATAGCTTCAAGCATTAGATGTATATCTTTAATATTAACATTGGACCCACTGCCTGATATTAAACCAGTGAAATCACCGTAAGAGGCATTCCTAGTATTTGGGCGCAAGGTATCCTTAGCTATTAACTCCAGGAGTGCGGTGGGGGCCGTATCTATACGTAACTGCCCTGATAGATCGTCATCTATCGTATACTTACCTTCAGGAGTGGTTGAACCTGCAATAACACATTGTGACCCCTTTGTCAGAAAATCAATACCCGGATATTCCTTGATTGTTTTATTCCATCCTCTCCCTAGATGGCGCGAGGGTATACTTAAATAGACGTGGAAACCTCCAGATGGGGTATGTACGGTGGGGTTAAGTTCAAGCGATGGGTTATATTGCTGCAGATGCTCAAGTAATTGGAAATATGACTTAGCGCCTCCGTTGCGTGGGTCAACGTCAATCACCAGATCGTCAACCCCTAATACCCATCCAAAGTTACCATCGTGTCTATTTAATACATCTAAATTAAGACAAAGTGATGTCCAATTGCTTTTAATTGGCACTTTACCCTTCAAAGGAGTGAGATTTTTTCTAAGTGAAAGGTATTGTTGTGCATGAATATGCATAATTTTTCCTCCGATTTTTATAGTTAAGTGGTTTGAATACTCTAAAAATATCATGTGATTTGTGTTTTAGTCAACTAAAAAAGTAGATTTCTAATTGAAGAATGACGTTGTTGTAGTAAAATAGTTATAGTAAATGTTCAAAAAAGCGTAAAAACTTTAACAAAATTATACTAAGAGTTACTATAACGGCTTTTTACGTACGTTTCTTAACTTTTTTATCGGTAGTTTGTTAAGTTATTATACTTATATATTAATAACATAATATGAATATAGATAATAGATAATGTAGTATATTATAATATCTATTTAGTATGCTACTGCTTATAACTCTAACTTTTTACACCAGAATAATAATTTAGTGAGAAAATGAGAAAAAAAAAAATGTATAAGGGTAGTATAGAATTGTAGTCGTAGTTAGTACTTTTGATGTTACTTCTATCTTTACTACTACTTTTTACTATAACGACCTGTTTTCAGGTTAAGAATTAAAAATATATAATATAGGTTTTTATGTTTCAGGGCTTGACTCCCCTTTAGCAACCATGGTAAACTTGGGGTGATCGGATTGATGTGTTTGTGAATTGGCCATTTGCTTTCACATCGTCCAACAATCAAATCCCGGTGGTTAGGTCATGGGAAAACTTGTAAAGCGATCTGATGGACGTTTTTACCTCGAGCAAATAGAAGATTCTGGAAGGGATACCCCTATTGAGTTCTTGCTTAAAACTATGTGGAATGAGGACGTTAGCGTTGCTCAACGCATAAATGCAGCGGTTAGGTTATTACCGTACATGTATCAAAAGCAACCTACTGCGATAGAGTATTCAGGGGAAGTCGAGTACGTTCCTCCTTTTGTACCAACTAGGTCATATATGAGAAATAGCGATGATGATTTCTCAGACCTTTGATGCAAAGTTTTCAGAGGATGTAGCTAGAGGTTTAACTAGACCTCAGAAAGAAATATTTTACTGCGATAAACGCTTTAGGGTTGTTGTTGCAGGTCGTCGTTTCGGAAAGACTGTGCTAGGCGTCAATGAGTGCCTTTATGCTGCACGCTCAGGTCTGAATCAAATTATCTGGTATATAGCCCCAACCTACCGTATGGCTAAAGATCTGGTATGGGAAGATCTCAAGAACTCAGTACCTTCTGAGATGGTCGCTTCTAAGAATGAAAGCGAGCTGTCTATCACGTTGAAGGGTTATAACTCCAAGATAACATTGAAAGGTGCTGATAACCCTGACTCGTTACGGGGTAAGGGTCTTAATTTCGTTGTGTTTGATGAAGCAGCAGATATTACAGAAAAAACATGGTATGAAGTCATCTATCCAGCCTTAACGGATAAGCAAGGTAGTGCGCTGTTTATCGGAACGCCTAAGGGTTATAACTGGTTCTATGACCTTTATTCCGACGCTAAACATACAGACAACTGGAAAGCATTCAGCTTTACGACTGCCCAAGGCGGCAATGTGCCAGAAGAGGAATTAGAAGCTGCAAAACTTAAGATGTCTGATAAACAATTTAAGCAAGAATTCCTTGCTTCATTTGAGACATTAGCTAACCGAGTTTACTTATCGTTCGATAGAGAGTATAATGTAGACAGTGATGTAGAAGATTTAGGTACTGAAATATATATAGGAATGGATTTCAACGTTGCCCCGATGACAGCAACGCTATCTAGTAAATGTGGTGACCAGTTGCATACATTTGACGAGATATCGTTGATGAATTCGAATACGGAAGAAATGGCAATGGAAATAAAGAACAGGTATCCGGATAGGAAGATCATTGTCTATCCGGATCCAGCGGGTAAGGCAAGAAAGACATCAGCAACGGTGGGTAGGACTGACTTTTCAATCTTACGTGAATTTGGATTTGATGTTGTAGCCCCGTCTAAAGCACCGCCTGTTGTGGATAGAATAAATGAAGTAAACGCATTGATGTGTAATTATAAGCAACAAAGAAGAGCTTTTATACATCCTAGATGTGTGGAATTGATAAAAGGGTTTGAAGGTTTGACATATAAAGACGGTACGTCACAACCGGATAAAAGTTTAGGATTGGACCATCTGCCGGATGGTTATGGGTATAAGGTACACATGTTGTTTCCAATTTCTTCTAGTAGTTCTAAGAAAGTTAAGATATTGGGGTTATAATGCCAGTTGATACAAAGAATAAGCAGTATGTTGATAACCAGAAGATATGGAAGAAGTGCCGTGACGCCGTAGAAGGGCAAGAGGCTATCCATAAAGGTTCAGTTGAGTACTTACCTAAGCTTAGTGGGCAATCTACTACTGAGTACGTCTCTTATCGCGATAGAGCGCTATTTTATAATGCTTCACAGCGTACAGTTGATGCTATGAGCGGTTTATTGTTTAGAAAGTCTGCTAATGTTGTTATACCAACACCACTGGAACCTTGGTTAGATAACATTGATATGCAAGGTAATTCTCTGCAGACATTCACCGAGAACCTTGCAGATGAAGTGTTAGTTGTTGGTCGTGTAGGTGTTTTAGTTGAACATTCCGTTAAGACTGAGGATGTGAGGACAATTGCAGATGCTGAAAGAAACGGTTTAAGGCCGTTTTTAACGTCATATAGAGCAGAAGATATCATCAACTGGAATCAGACTACATTAAATGGTGTAAAGGTTCTGAATCTTGTTGTATTGCGAGAATATCACTCAGTACAAGGTGAAGATGAATTTACATGGCAAACAGTAGAAAAGTACCGCGTCCTTGATCTAGTTGAAGGTGTTTATAGGCAAAGGGTGTTTGTAAAAGACCGGAATGCTAACTTCACCTTAGAGAGTGAGATCGTACCGAGAGTACGCGGAAATGCTTTTAATTACATACCTTTTATCATTATTTCAGGAAAAGATGCTGATTTTTCTGTAATTAAGCCACCAATTTTAGATTTAGTTAACGTTAATCTGTCACACTATAAGACAATGGCAGATTTAGAGCATGGCGCTCACTTCACTGGATTACCTACCCCTATCATAACTGGGCACAATCTAGGTGATGATGAGACATTTAGTATTGGCTCTACAACTGCTTGGGTTCTTCCTAATGAAGAAACGGACGTAAAGTACTTAGAATTTACAGGCCAAGGGTTAGGTGCTTTAGAAAGTAGACTTGTTAGCAAAGAGCGACAAATGGCAACCTTAGGTGCAAGGCTCCTAGTTGAAGAGAAAGCTGCAGTTGAAGCTGCGGAGACTCACAATATTAAACGACAAGGGGAAAATTCCGCATTGAGTTCTGTTGCTGAGAGTATTTCTAGCGGTATGACCGATGCCTTATCTATCCTTGTTGAATGGTCAGGAGTTAGCTCAAATGACGTTGAATATAGCATAAATAAAGATTTTGTACCGGGTACGATGGATGCGTCTACGATGGTAGCGTTATTACAGATATGGCAATCAGGAGGTATGTCATTCGCTGAGTTTATCAGGAATCTTCAACAAGGTGAAATTGTGAATGCTGAAAAATCAGTTGAAGATATAAGACAAGAGATAGAGACGGACGGGCCTGTAGGCTTAGCGATAGGAGACATTGAAAATGAATAATGACAATAATAAGACATCCAAAGGATTGGACTCCAAACGGATTATTGAAGGAGTTATTGAGAGAAGACGGTGATATTGAGTCTTTGGTGGTTGTAGCAAAATATAAGGACGGTAGCTACGGAAGAGTTTGGAGTAAGCAAGGTATGAAAGAATTGGTCTTTAAAAAAGAGCTTCTAGATCAATCAGTTAGGCAGATGATGGACAATGGTCAACAAGAATGAAGAAATTTTTGACAAGACTCTTGAGCAGCAACTCAATACCTTACGTGTTGATGGAGGACTCAGACGGCGAGTTTTACGTGATTTACGAAAACTCGAATCTGAAATTGCTATCAAGATTGCTGAAATTGCTCCCGAAAATGCTTCGAGGTTCAAGGCTACGCGGCTTAGGGATTTGCTCAGAGAAGTACGATCACTTATTGATGCTGACTTTAGGAAAATCGAGGAAGAATTACGCGAACAGCTTATCCAACTGGCAAGTGTGGAAGCCTCAAGGCAAGCACAAATATTGTCAGACACTCTCGAACTCACTGTTTCTACAACAGCCATTTCGACAGCGAAACTCAACGCCATCTATAGAGATGCCCTCATTGAGGGGGCCCCATCAGCAGAATGGTGGAAAAGACAATCAGAACAATTAAAAAGAAGTTTTGAAGATCAGATGAGACAGGGTATAATATTAGGAGATACAAACGATCAATTAGTTAGAAGGGTACGTGGTACGCAAGCATTTGGTTTTACAAACGGTATTATGAACACTACGCGTAGGAATGCAGAAGCTTTAGTTAGGTCTAGTGTACAGTCAGTAGCGAATAGCGCTAGATTTGAATCTATGGAATTATTCCAAGAGCGTTTTAAGTCATATAAACATGTTTCAACTCTAGATAGTAAAACCAGTGAACGCTGCATTGTTAGAGACGGAAAAAGGTGGAATGCTGAGACAAAAGAAGGGATAGGTCATAAAATACCTTTTGCTGTACCACCGTTACACTGGAATTGTAGAAGTTTACTTGTACCAGAATTAAAGGGTACGCGGTTACCGGAAGATGCAGATAGGGCTTCTATTGATGGGCCTGTACCTGCAAATACTTCTTTTACTGACTTCTTAGAAAGAAAGGGTAAAGCTTTTCAAGATGAGGTGTTAGGGAAAGGTAAAGCAGAACTTTGGAGAGATGGCAAAATAAAATTAACTCAATTGCTAGATCAACAAGGAAACCCGTTGACGCTTCAAGAGCTGAAACGTAAATATGATAATTAACTCAAGGAGTAATCCCATGGATTTAGAAGAAATAAAGAAGTTTTTGCAAACAAGTGATGAAGGTAAGGCGTATATTGAATCTTTAATCACAGAACAAACAGAAGGTTTAAAGAATAAGAATCAAGAACTTCTAGGAAAGAATAAGAAGTTTAAGGAAGAAAGAGATACGGCTCTATCTAAGATCACAGACTTAGAAGAGCAAAACGAAGAATTAGAAGCTGCTAAGGTGCAAAAGACAAGCGATGTAGAAGCTGCGCTTGATAAACAAGCTAAGAAACATCAAAAGCAGCTCGAGGAATTAACAGGGAAGTTAACTGGGTCTGAATCACAGATTAAGAAGCTGCTTGTTGATAACGGTTTGAATGATGCATTGATTAAGGCGAATGTTGCTAAAGAGCATATACCTGCTGTCACTGCATTATTGAAAACGACTAATAACATTGAAATATCGTCCGATGATGACACGCCTGTTGCCATGGTCGGAGATAAATCTTTAGCGGAATACGTTAGCGAATGGTCACAAGGTGACATAGGTAAACTCTATGTATCGGCTCAAGATAACTCTGGTGGTGGGGCTCAGGGCTCCAATGGCAATGCTAGTGCTGCTGACATTGCGAATTTAAGCCCGATGGCTAAGCTGCAAATGGCTCGGTCTGAGGGGTAATTTTTTTAATTTAAGGAAAGGAGACATATAATGTCTGTTACTTTAGTTGAAGCAGCTAAGCATGCACAAGGTCGTAATGATACGGTCTTGTCTGCTATTATTGAGCTGTATGCACAAAGCTCTGATATTCTTCAGGCTTTACCATTTACAAATATCCAGGGTAATGCTTTGAAGTACAGTCGTGAAGAAACTCTTCCGGGTATCGGTTTCCGGGGCGTAAATGGTTCTTACACAGAATCTACTGGTATTGTTAACCCTGTAACTGAGACTCTTGTTATCGCTGGCGGCGATCTTGATGTCGATAAGTTTATTGTTGATACAATGGGCTCAGACATACGCGGTGCACATGAAGCTATGAAAATTAAAGCTTTAGCTGGACGCTGGACAAAAGAATTCTTGAAAGGTGATAATGAGACAGACCCTACGGTTTTCTCTGGTCTACAGTCACGTATTCAAGGTGATCAATTGATTTCAGCCGGTGCTACAGCAGGCGGTGAACCTCTGAGCCTTGCTAAACTTGATGAGCTTATTGATGCTGTTGATAATCCTACAGGCTTGATTATGAACAAGGCTATGCGTCGTCGTCTAACAGCTGCTGCACGTAACACGTCCGTTGGTGGTTTCATTAGCTTTGATGTTGATGCTTTCGGTCAGCAAATTGCAAGATATAATGATCTTCCGATTCTCATTGCTGATAAAGATAACAACTACAGCGATATTCTACCGTTTACAGAAGTTGCTGCCTCTGGAGACTCCACAGCAACATCTATTTACTGTGTAAGTATGGGTGCTGACGGTGTTTCTGGTCTACAGAATGGTGGTATTAATGCTCGTGATCTAGGTGAACTAGAAGATAAGCCTGCGTTCCGTACTCGTGTAGAATGGTACTCAGGTCTTGCCGTGTTTAAAGGTCGTGCTGCTGCACGTCTACAGCATATCGCAGATGCTGCGGTCGTTGTTTAATTTTGATCTATAAGGAGACTTAATATGTCTATTGATACAGAACGTCCGTTATCGAATGCGGTTCTTAAGGACGTAAATCTAGAACTGAAAGACGCTGGTCTTGTAGCTGCTTCTGCTGCTGCTCAGGTATCAGCATCCGACCAGATTCTAGACCTCGGTCTAGGTAGGGTTAATGCTGAGGTTGTTCTAGATGTTACAGCAGTTGAGGTTGCATCTGGTGATGAGGTTTACACTGTTATCTGTGAATTTTCTAACTCAGCCACTTTTGCTTCAGGTATTGTTGCAGGTGCAAGCATCCAGTTGGGTGATGAAGCTGCAATGATTGGTGGTACTGATACAGATAATGGCGTTGGACGCTACAAGCTAGGATTTAGCAACGTAGTGAACGATACACATTATCGTTACATGCGCCTATACACTGTAGTAGCAGGAACAATTACAACGGGTATTAATTACTCTGCTTTTGTTACTATGCGATAGTATTACATGTTATGCGCCTGACTGATAGTTGGGCGCATAACGGCCTTTGTTTCAAGGAGACACGATTATGGCAAATGAATTTATTACAAAAACTGTTAAGTTAAGATGTCTCGAGGATGATGTCTTTCAAACAGAAGGAATTATAGAACGACTGCCGGTTGATGCGAAAGAGATGTTAGCTTCCGGTCGTTACGAATTAGCCACTGGGGATAAGTTAAAAGTAAAGAAGAAGCAGGAAGTTAAACCTGTTCAAACGGACAACGGAGAAAGTGTTGTTCCTGATGTACCAGTGGAACCTGTAGAAGATTTTGACGCTAAGATACAATCTATATACTCTATGAATAGAAGATTACTCGAAGCGTTTGTTGAGAAGGAAGAATTAGTTGTTGATCTAGAAGGGTTAAATCTTCCTAAGAAGAGAGAAGCAGTTATTGCAGCTCTAACGGAAAAAGAAGAGCTTTAAGAGGTAATTATGGCGATTATAGTAGAAACAGGGGCAGGGTTATCGAATGCAAACGGGTATATAACTGTTTCTGCTTGCGATACTTACCACTCTGATAGAGGTAATACTACCTGGACAGGCACTAACGATGAGAAGACTATAGCTATAAAAAAGGCTACTGAGTATATGGATGCTACATATACGTGGATAGGTTCTATCAAGAAGGATACTCAAGCGTTAGGTTGGCCTAGAGATTTTACTTACGATAAGGACGGTAGATCATTAGTGGATAGTGTTCCTCAGGGTGTAGAAAGGGCGTGTGCAGAATTAGCACTAAAAGCGCTAACAGCTACATTGCTTTCTGATACAGACAATTCCAACTATGTTAAGAAAGAGAAAGTTGACGTATTAGAAGTAGAATATAGTAATAGTGCTCCAATTGGTAAGGAGTATCGTTATGTTAGCCGACTGCTAAAAGGTTTGACTCTTGGCACTTCGGATGGTTCAAACGCAAGGTTGTTGAGGGTATAATGGCTATTGATCAAACTGCAATGGCCGCAACGGCCTTAAGATTGATAACTGATAACGGTAAATCCTTCACTCTTAGAAATAAGAGTGAAGGCAGTTATGACCCTGCTACTAATGCTATTACAGGTTCTTCTAACACTGATGAGACAATCTATGGTATAATGACATCATATAAGAAGTTTCAGATAGACGATCAGAATATAAAGATAGGTGATAAGAAGCTTTTAGTAGCTGCCTCAGGTATAACAGGTAACGTCGATCAAGATAGTATTATCATCGAAGGCTCAGATCAATGGTCCGTTGTTCATGTGGAAGAGATAAGTCCGGGTAGCACTGTTATAATCTACCAATTGCAGGTGAGAAGATGACATTAGAAGAAAGTTTAATGAATGTGGCTTTTTTAAATGCAGAGAAGAAAGTTGCAGATACCATGTTAGATATCTTTCTTGATAGTGCTTTTGAGGCCGATCAACAGTTGGTGCTTGCTACTCCAGTTAGAACCGGTAGAGCTAGATCAAATTGGATTGCCAGTTTGAATATACCATCAGATGAGGTTAGAGAACCATTAGAGGTTTCAGGGGCCTTATCGCAAAATATGCCAACTATTGCGACAGCTAAGTTAGGTGACATCATCTATTTAAGTAATAATTTACCTTATATTGGTAGTCTTAATGACGGTTCTTCGGCTCAAGCTCCTCCGGGGTTTGTACAGAAAGTTGAAGCTGCGGTTAAAGTTTCCGTTAAAATGAGGAGTATGACTCTTGGCGTTTGATACACGTAGAAAAGAGATGTTATCTCACTTTAATACTAACCTAACTGGGATATCCGCTTCTCAGATTATATGGGATGGCGTAGAGAACAAAAGTATAGATAAAAATTCCCCTTGGATATCAGTTAAGATCGACCCTGTTACGGCTCAGTTTGCTAGTTTGAATAGTAGCCGTAGAGTTAGACACACTGGTATGTTTACAGTACAGATATTTATCAAACAGGGAATAACAACGGAATCTGCGGATGATTTAGTAAATGCTGTAGCTGATGCGATAGAGGGAGATAGAACCTCTAACGGTATTAGTTTTGGTGCAACTCAGATTGTTAGAGTTGGCGTTGTTGATGGATACTACCAGATCAACACATTTACTGATTATAAGTATGATGATTTGCGTTCCTAGGGAACATTCGGTGCTGAGTTTATGACTTGTGCCTTTCTTTAATTACAAAACAGGATTATAATTATGTCAAAAGTAATGCTTAAATTCCTGAAAGATAAAGGCTCGGTGAAAAAGGGCTACATTGGTGCATATGAGAAAGAGCAGGCTGAAACTCTTATTGCATCAGGTGTTGCACAAGAACATCGAGTTATTAAATCATTCAAAGTTAAGACTAAGGAGAAAAAATAATGTCTGATACGTCACAAGTACAGCTTCGTATCTATAAAGAAACCACTTGGGGCGAGACGCCTTCAACTGGCAATAAGATGACGAATCTCAATATTACAAGTGAATCTCTACAAGGTTCTGTAGCCACTAAGAAATCGGCCGTTATCCGTAGCGACGGTAACGTTAAAACTGTTGGGCGTACGTCTACAGGTGCCAACGGTTCTACTGCTTTTGAACTAGCTTACGGTGAGTTAGATGATATCTTCGCAGGTTCGTTACGTGGAGAATGGGAAACAACTGTAAGTATTTCTGCCACAACTATTGCTGCTGTTGATTCTGGGAACCTGATTACTGATTCTGGGAACGGGTTAGGCGATATTATTGATGGTCAATGGATTCAGATTGCAGGATTCACCGGCGATATAAATAACAATGGTCTAGGTAAAGTAACCGCTGCTGCCGCTGGGCAGTTGACCATTAGCGGCCATGATCTAGCAGATGATGCTGCGGGTGAGACTGTAACACTTAAGGGTACATTGCTGCACAATGGTACAACAGAATCATCATTCTTGATTGAAAAGCAGTTAGCTTCTAATGTATTCGAGTATTTCACTGGAATGGAAGTGGCAAGCGCTGGATTCACCTTTACGCTTGATGACTTCGTAACAGTAAGTACGGATTGGTTAGGTAAAGCTGCTGCAAGAGCTACTGCAACACAAGGTGACGGCTCTCCTACTGCTGCTACAACTAACGACTCAATGAATACAATTGATAGCTTGTCTGTCTATATTGATACTGCATTGACAACGTTAGATGTAACGTCCTTTAACTTCACCATTACGCCTAATCTTCGTGAGAAAAGAGCCCTTGGTAATTTAGGCTCTATTGGTATCGGTGCGGGTACATTTACGATCACAGGATCACTAGAGATCCATAATGAGGACAATAGCCTTCTTAGTGATCTTGACAGCTTTACAACCAAGGCTCTTGCGATTGCTGTTGCTGATGCAGCAGGCAACAAGTATGTATTTGACTTCCCTAGTGTTAAGTTTACATCCGGTACACGTACAACACCGGGGCAAGATCAGGACGTACTAACAAGCGTTGGTTTTGAATGTCAACTTAATGACGAGATTTCTGCAATGATGGGTATTACTCGTATACCTGCATAAAGCAGATAACCCTGTTTTAACCCTGTATTTATGTGGTGAAGTAGCGCAACAGGGTCGCTACGGACCCACGCCATAAGACTTTAGGAGTTTTTATATGTCTAATTTATTAGATGCTTTCGGTACTGACCTCGATCTTGAAGAGACGGGTGTATGGGTACAAATGACCGATGATATTATTGTTAAGGTTCGTCCTTTAGGTAATGATAAGTATATGCGTACCCTAGAGCGGTTAAAGAAACCGCATCAACGTATGTATCGCTCTGGTGATGTGAACAAGGATATTGATAACGAAATCCAGATCAAAGCAATTTGTCGAGACGTTCTTGTTGATTGGAAGGGTATTCAGGACCTAGATACAGGTGAAGAATTACCTTATTCGTATGAGAATGCGGTTAAACTGCTTAAAGATAAGAGAATTAAACGCTTTGCGGTACAGATTGTAGAGATTTCTTCTGAACAAGAGACATTCCGTCGAGTAGAGGAAGAAGAAACGGAAAAAAACTTAGAGAAGTCCTCAGATGGAAATTCAACTGGGAAAAAATCAGAGAAAAAATAGAACCTCTGATTAAAAGGGGTAAGGATGTCCCAGAATGGACAAACCGCCCCATCCTTTTTGAGGACTTACGACGGATATGGGAAGCATTTTGGATATTACACAGATCAAGAAGATCAAGTATTTCAGGTTCACCAGAGCCTATACCGGTGTCGGAAATGATCGCATATGCTAATTGCTTCAATATTCCAGTTAAACGGTTTGTTGATGCTATACAAATATTAGATAATGAATTTATGATTTGTATAACAGAAGCGCGTAAGACTAAGGAAGGAACGAATAAATGACAACAGATGTACCTATTAGATTTAGGATAGATTCTACTCTTGTTGAGAAAGGCAAGAGAGTTATTATTCGTTCCTTCGATGATATTAAGAAGAAGGCCCGTGAAGCGGGTGCAGATACAAAGAAATTTAACAACGAACTTGCTAAAACTGCCAGTGTTGCAGATGTTGCTAAACGGGCACTAACAGGGTTAGCAGCTGCGCTTAGCGTTAGAGAGCTTGTACAGGTCGCGGATTCCTATCAGAACATCCAAGCTAGATTAAAACTAGTTACAAAAAACACCCAAGAGCTTATTACAGTAGAAAATGCCTTATTTGAGGTTTCGCAAAGGACAAGAAGCGGATTTGAAGAGAGTGTAAAGTTATATTCTAAGTTAACACAATCGGGTAGAGAGCTGGGTAAGAGTCAAGCCGATTTCGTAAGGTTCACTGAGCTTGTAAATAAATCACTAAGAATCAGTGGGGCCACAGCACAAGAGGCTGCTTCTGGTACATTGCAGTTAGCTCAGGCATTGGCCACGGGTAAGTTAGCCGGCGATGAATTTAGAGGTGTTACCGAGAGTATGACAAGGTTTGCTACAGCCTTAGAAGATGCACTAGGTTTAACTAAAGGTGAGATTATAGCCTTATCTAAGGCTCAGAAGTTATTTAGTCAAGAGGTTGTAGACGGAATATTAAGTCAAGGTGGTAAGTTAGATGAAGAATTTAAGAAGTTGCCTCTAACTATTTCACAGGCTTTTACAAAGATAAGTAACTCTTTTACAAAGGCGTTGGGTGAGTTTGAGAAATCATCCAAGACGTTTACAAACGTAGCAAAAGCAGTATCTTTCCTTGCTGATAACTTCAAGGTGTTAGAATTGGCTGCTGTGTTAGCTATAACGCGAATCGCAGTAGTATTCAGAAAGAGTATATTTACAAAACAGTTTTTAGCTTTTAGTGCTGTAGTGTGGGGGTTATCTGAGGCTTTTGAAGCTAACCGCGAATGGGTAGATAACTTCGTAGACAGTCTTAAAACTGTAGCTGGGCCAGTTAACGCCTTATCCGGATTATTTCTAGTTGTGAGCGCGGGAATTAAGAAGGCTTTATCTGAGGTGCTAGCTACAGTAGGAGCCACCACCTTGGGGATTGTGAGCGCTTTCGGCAATGGATTCAGAAGGATACATGCAGCTATATTTGGTTTTAGCGCCGATTTAAAGGAGTTTATCCAGAATCCTTTTGGGGATAATGGCGGTGCAGATAAGTTAGCAGCAGCTTTAGATGCTTCTTATGGCGAAACGTTCACAGAGGTTTTTAAGAAAATCACCGATGAGCAGGACGAATTTGCTAAGAAAATAGATGAAGAAACAACAAAGGCATTAGTAGATTTGAGTGCAGCAATTGAAGTATATGCTGAGGCTCAACAAAAACTATCTAAAGTTAAAGGAAAGCCAGGGAAGCCTCCTGAGCCTCCCAAAGATATCAAAGCAGTTGTTGAAGCCTATAAGAACGCAGCAGCCGATATAAAAGATTCATTTGATGACCTGTTTTTCAATGTATTCAGAAACGGTAAGTTAGAATTTGATTCTTTCTTAGACGGGTTAAAAGACGGTTTTGCTAGAGTGTTATCTGAAATGGCAACACTAGCTATAGCTAAACCCATCCTTGTTCCATTGGCTACGTCAATAGGAGGCTCTTTAGGTTTAAGCTCTAAAGCAATTGAAGGTGTCACAGATCAACTGGGGGGCGCAGGTACAACCGGAGGCGGTTTAGGGGGTTTACTATCTTTTGCTAGCTTAGGTAAAAGTCTTATATCGCCAGAATTAGGAGGTAAGCTAGGAACCTTTGGAGCTGATGTTGCAAGGCTCTTTGGTGCAGGAACGGGAACACAAGCAAGTGTTAGTAATAATATTGTAGGTTTAGCAGAAGGATTTAATCCTCTTAATATTGGTGCAGGATTAGCAGGTAACTTCCTAGCAAATTCTTTATTTGGAGGTAATAGAGGTGTAGGTGCCACTATTGGAAGTAGTTTAGGGGGTGTAGTAGGTGGGGGGTTAGCAGGTTCAGGTATTCTAGGTCTAGCTGGTTTAGGCTTAGGCCCAGTAGGTATTGCAGCAGGTGTGTTATTAGGTTCTTTCGGAGGTAATGTTCTAGGGGGTCTTTTTGGCGGTAAACCAAGTTCCAGGGAGCAAGCAGGGGTTGTAGATCTAACAACTGGAGCATTAGTTGAAAGATCAGGCTTAGGTGGTAAGAAATTTAGCCAAGAAAACTTTGACGCGGTTACGGCGTTAGCTGATTTTGCAGGTTCAATCACAACTACATTAGGTGGTATTGCTGAGGAATTGACGATACGTGCCAGTGATAGAGACGGGTTAGGTGTTAAATTCGGTGACGATGTGACGCAGTTCTTCCAGTCTTCCGATGCTGCTATGGGCGCCATTATCGAGGGTATAACAACACGCATAGAAGATTTACCTGAATCTTTATCCGTAGCACTGGAAAACATAGACTTTAGTAATGTAGAACAGGCTTTAAGTGATATCGACTTTGCGCTAGCTTTTGATTCTATCTTTGAGGAAGCAGAACCTTCACTCTCAGCTATGGAACAAGCTATGCAAACCTTAGATCAAGCATTACAAGGTGCATTGACCACTACAGAGCGCCTAGGGTTAAGTGAAGAGAAGTTGAACAACTTACGTAACAAAGCTGAGTCTAGCCTACGTACCAACTTCCTAGAGAGTATCCAAGGGCAACAACTGGCAATAGCAGACCCTCAATTGCTAAGATTACAACAGCTTAATGAAGCACAAGAGTTACGTAGACGAGATGCCATTGCATTAGGGTTAGACCTTGTTGAAGTTGAAAGGTTGTTCTCATTAGAGCGTCAACAGATTATTGAAGAGTCAATGGTTGAGCAATCGGCAACCTTAGAAAAAGGCTTACTAAGACAAGAACAGACTCTTGAAAAAAGCTTAGAGCGTCAACTAGAGACTGCACGTAACACATTCGAGCGTCAAATTGCCCAGATTGCACAGATTGAGAGAGGTATAGCTCTAAGTCCTGAATTCTCAGGTACAAATGCTTTAGGAAGAGCGCAAGAAGCAGATAGACAATTAAACGACTTGTTGCGCAGACTTCAAACTGGTGATCAAACTGTATTTGCAGAGTTGGACAACACAATCAATTCTTCATTAGATGCAGCGTTATCATATTACGGTACAACTGCACCATTCTTAGAGAGATTGAGCCTTGTTGATTCAATCCTTGAAGAGTCTCGCACACTTGCTGAGGTTACACTAAGCACAGAAGAGCAGATTCTAGGTACACAATTAGACCAGACAAGATTACAGCAAGAGTTGTTGAATGAAACAATCCGTAACACTGAGGCAATCAGGACAACAACACTAAGCGGTGCAGCTCAGGCGTTTAATCAACAGATACAAGGTGTTAGTGATCTTGCTGCTGTAGGTAACTTTAATCGCCAGTTGTTATTGCGTCCGGGTGAGAGCCTCAGCGCACTAGAAGCTATCAACCCTAGAAACTTATTACCTGAGTTCCAAGTTAAGGCTGCTAAGTTCGTAGCATCTCAAGGGCAATTTGCATTTAATGACCCTGCGAATCTAACAAGGACGTTTGTAGACTTTATAAAAAGTGCTCCTAATGGTACGCAGATAGCCTCTAGGTTCAATGATATCATTGAGTCATTAGGTGGTCAGCGTCAACAGTTCGCTAGGGGTACAGGTTTTGGAAGTTTCCAAGGTATGGCACTAGTTGGTGAGCAAGGCCCTGAGTTAGTTAACTTCGGTAGACCTGCGCAGATATTTAGTAATAGTCAATCGTCTACGTTGTTAGGTTCTGATGGTTCAGGTGAAGCGATAAACGAAGCTTTTGCTAGATACGCAAGACAATCATCCGAAGAAACAACATTCTTAGGCGGTTTACTAAGGTCTATCTTGAATGAGATGAGAGAGTTGAATGATAATATCGGAATCGGTGGAGCTAGTGCATGACGGACAGACGGTATTTAGTTGAATTTGATAGTCACACCGGTTCATCGACTGAAAAGGTTAGGTTATCCACAGGGGTAGGGTTTCAAACAGGTTTATCTGAAACGCCTAGTAGGGCTGTTTATTTACCACTAGTAAAAGATGCAGGTAATGTAAACAGTTTCTTGTTTAAGGACGCCTCTACTGTTGGTAGTTCTGAGTTAGCACTAGGTAAGATTCAGTTAAATAACGCAGACGGCACACTGGACTATCTAGAAGATAGAGGTCTAGGTGGGTTTGAGCTTGATGTGAGAGAAGAAACAGGAACAGCATACCCTAGTGATTTTCCTGTCCGTATAGCTGCTGCAATTAGTTTTGCAGAGTTTACCTCGCTGTATACTACCTTGGCGATAAAAGATAGAACTAGCTTATTTAGAGATTTACAGTACCAACCAGATAAATACTCAGGTGACAATAACGGCTCATCTATTGAATTAGAAGGTACTGCTGATGACATTGGAGGGGCACCTAAACCGTTGCTTATCGGCGGTACAGCTAAGAATATAACGCCCGCCATGGTAAATGAGGCTAAGGAAATAAGGCAGATTAGCTCTGAGCCTATAGCAGAAACACCTACCGTTTACGTAGGTAGGTCTACTATCAGCGTTGATACGGTGCATACCGATCTTACTACATTTCTTACTGATACAGTGACAGCAGGACAATTCAATGTTTACCTTGGAGATTACACAGCCTCAGCAGGTTCTAATGATAGAGGTTGTTATATTATGCTAGGTACAACGCCTTCACATCCTGTTACAGTTGATGCAATAGAAGGTTGGAAGAATCAAGCGTTGTACAGTGAGGACTTCTCAAATGCTGCTTGGACTAAGTCTAATGTTACCATTGGTGCGGATTCAGAAGAAGCGCCCGATCAGAATACAACTGCTGACACTTTAACAGCATCAGCGGGCAATGCTACGTGCCTACAGACTGTAACAGCATCGTCTGACCAGTTCATCTATGGTATGTGGCTAAAGAGGAAGACGGGTACAGGTAACATTGACATTACGACCGATGGAGGCTCTAACTGGGATACAGTAGCGGTTACGAGATCTTGGACCTTTTTTGAATGCACTGCACAGACAACAAGTAATCCCCAATTTGGTGTACGTATTGTTACCTCTGGTGATGAGGTTTATGCATGGGGGGCTATGTGTTGTCAGCGTAACGTTTGTGGTCCTTACGTCAAAACGGAAGGCTCTTCGGTATATAATAATCATATACCCGCTTTACTTTGGAAAATAATGAACCTCAAAGGATATACGCTTGATGCTGACTCTATCGCATTAGCTCAAGCTCAATTTTCGCACCACGCTCAACACTGGCAAGGTATGCGTGAGGCTTTAACTGGTACTATTATAGATCAGGTGAAAGATTCTGGTTTATTTTATCTTACTGCTGATATCACTGGTAACTATATTGTAAAACAGTTGGCTCTACCTACGTCTGCTGAAAGTGTAAAGACTTACGTTAACACTCAGATTCTAGGTGGTTTTGGTTCACCTAAGATAAAAAAAATTACATCAAAGGATGCACACAAAGGTATTCCAGTGTATAATGTTAATATAGGATATGAACAAAATTATACAATAATGGGTAAAGAGTCCCTAACTGGTGCAGCAGATACAACAGAAGAATTGGCTTATGTTAGTGCTGAGTATCGCAATACAAACAGTAGCGATACGAGTGTACAAACTAAGTACCCTAATTCACCAGAAGTAACAAAAGAGACTAAGCTTATAGATAAGACAGGCGCAGACGCCCTTGCTTCTTATGAGTTAAATATAGAGAAGGTTAGACGACCTATCATAGAAATAAAAGTTCCTATTGAATTTGCTACAAAATCTACAGGGGTAGTTATTCAGAAGGGTGAGGTTATTACGGTGGATAGTAAACATTATAGGATAATAGGTCAAAAGGTTAGATTACCCTCAGATTCTAGAAGAGAGGTGACCACCGGAGCTATTACCTATCAAGCATGGGGAGGTGTGGCCTAATGGCAACTATATTTGCTACTCCTAACCATCTTAAAGCTACATACTTTGCGCCTGTTATAGGTGGGGGAGACTGGGATACGTCAAACTGGCTCACCAACTTACAAAATAAGTTCTTTATCAATAAGGCTATTTCCACTGATGCCACGGCAGCCTCAAGTAAATTTGATGTTGATCTTGCTGTATCTCGCGATGTGAAGGTATTTGCCATACCGAACTCTAATGTAAGTGCTAACGGTAAAATACGCGTTAGGGCCTCAAATACTATCGCATGGGCTAATGTTACGGTAAATGGTGTGAATGCCCTTAATGCTACTACTCTAAATATTACAGCGGGTGCTACAGATGTAACCATTGCTGCAGATGAGATATTCAAGATTGCAGGCGATACACAGTTATATAAAGTTGCTACAGGTGCAACCATCACCTCTGGTAACAACGGCTCTATCACCTTAGAGCGCTCAGGGGATAGTGGAACAGGTCTAGCGGTAGCTACAACAGGTAGTGAGGCGATCACATGCCATTCAGGTGACTACACTAACGATCTACGTGCAGATACAACGCTGACAGACTACCGCAAGATTATTTATGGTTTTACTGATCCCTGGGGAAGTCCGACTATCTGGATAGGTAAAGAGACAGAAGAGAATATTGCAACACTGGGATTACCTAACCAGTTTCAATACATCTTTTCTACTGTAGTACTTGCTCGCTACTGGAGAGTAGAAGTAGAAGACACAACTAATTCAGACGGCTACATCTCTATTGATGATTGTCACATATCATCAGCATTTATTCCAAGTACAGGTATCAGCCTAGGGTCTGTGATGGGTGTTAACTCAAACAGCACTAGAGAGTCATCAGCAGGTGGGGTGGATGTATTCGACACTGAAAAATCAGGTAGATATGTTGACATGACCTTGCCGGGGTTAACAGTTGATGAGTCTATGGCTAGTTTATTTGATATGCAAAGAAAGTTAGATATTTCAGAAGATTTCTTTTTTATATTCGATTCTGATGATACAATATTATCAACACGACGTTCTTTTGTGGCTAGATTTGAAGAACTTGGAGGCAATCAATTTGTTGCCTATGACTGGGTTGATGCTCAAATTCGCATAAGAGAAAAGTTAGCGTAGAGGGTTATAATGGTACAATTTACAAGAAACGGTATAACATACGATACGGATGATCTAACTTCAAATGACAACAGAGGTTATGCAGATATTGTGACTGCCGGAACAGGCGATTCTGCTGAGAGGTTTGTCGCTATGATGATAGATCATTCAGCAGATATAGGACTAGGGCCGACAACCACATCTACAACGAGTTTATCCATCGGTACAGGTTCCAAGGCGTTTACATTAGCTACAGATGTAGCTTTTGCAGTAGGTGGCTTTGTCATAGCAGCAGAAACGGCTGCACCTACAACTAACTATATGATAGGTCAAGTCACGGCTAAAAGCGGTACAAGTCTTACGATAAATGTACCTGATGCTAATCATTACGCTGGTTCAGGAACCATAGCAGCGTGGACATTATCCGTAACAGGGGCCATAGGTCCTACAGGTGCCACTGGCGCAGGTGATGTTAATGGGCCTGGGTCAAGTGTAAACAACACAATCGCAATAGCTGATGGCACGACTGGTAAAGTTATCAAATATACAGGGATTACTGTTGATGCCTCTAATAATGTTACGTTTCCTGATAGCGAGTTGATACGGCCGAAAATCAAAGATTATAGCGAAGTTACGGCTACGAATGCGACCGCTGGAGCTACACCTGATATTGATCTAGAGGATGGAAATATCCATGATGTCACGTTAACGGCGAATGCTACATTTACATTCAGTAATCCCTTAGCAGCGTCTGGTGTTTCTTTTACATTACTTCTTCGTCAGGATGGTACAGGTGGGTGGACAACAACTTTCCCTGCTAGTGTGGATTGGGCGGGCGGTACAGCACCAACGCTAACAACCACTTCTAGTGCTTTAGATGTTTTGACTTTCATTACAGTTGACGGCGGAACAACATGGCTTGGCTTCTTAGCTGGCGCAGATATTCAATAGGTAAGATATGGCTTTTAGTTCTAATCGTGCATTATTAGGGGCTGCTGGCGGGGGTGTTGTGGTTCCAAGTTCTTACTTAGATGCTTTACTTTATGCCGGGACCGATTCATCTAATGCAAGGACGGGGGCGGGTGGTTCGCCTGATTTGGTGTGGATTAAAGCTAGAGATCATTATGCTACACACTTTATAGTAGATAATGTCAGAGGAATTAGTGACTACATTCAGTCAAATGGAACAAATGCCGAGCTTGCTGTTGGTAGTGCATTTACCAGTCTTGACGCTGATGGATTTACCGTTGCCACTAGCAGCGCATTAACGAACAGTAGTAGCAATACTTATGTAGGTTGGTGTTTTGAGGAAAATCCGGATATGTTTGATATTCTGACATATAGCGGCAACGGGTCAAATCAGACGATTGCTCACTCATTAAACACCGCGCCTGAAATGTATATAGTAAAGCGTATTGATAGTGGAGCAGAGCAGTGGTTTGTATATCATAAGGACTTAAACGGCGGAACAACACCAGAGGATTATTATATCCGCCTAAACTCTAGTGGCTCTGAGGTTAATAGCACGACTCATTGGAATAGCACCGCACCTACTTCTAGTGTATTCAGTGTTGGTCAAGCTGGTTCGACAAATAGTTCTGGGGCCACATATGTTGCTTATTTATTCACTTCGTTTGCGGGTGCTTGTAAAGTCGGGGTTTACACGGGCACAGGCGCATCGGGTAATTCTGTTTCCACTGGTTTCCGTCCTCGGTTTATCATGTTAAAAGGTGTGGGTGGTCAGGATTGGCAAATATGGGATAGTCAGCGAGGCAATACATCGCTAATTGACCCTGGTAGTATTTCTACTGAAATTACTAGTGCGTCCATTGAAATCGTCGATGGGGCATCTGGGTTTACAGTTAATGGCACATCTGGAAATATTAATTCATCATCTGTAGATTATGTTTATGTTGCTTTTTCATAAAGGGGAAAAATCGTGTGGTACGATAAGAATACATCAACTCGTTTAAGTAAATTACCAACATCAGTAAAATGCGCTCAGAAAGGTTGGTTGTTAAACTTCAATGAACGCGATACATCGGAGATCATAGCACAGGGGTACTTACCTCTTACAGATAATATCCCTAGCTATAATTCGGCGAAGGAAACAATTACGCAATCTGGTATCGTCGTTGCAGAGGATGGCAATAGCGCAACCATTGAATACACTGTTTCTACTAAATCACTAGACGATTTAAAGGCTGCTAAGAAATCGCAAGTTGATGCTTATTACCGTGATTACTCAGCTCCACATAGGTTAGTTACGATAACTGTTTCTGATGTTGATCATACCTGCACATGTGATAATGAGACTTTAGGTAATGTTGCACGTAAAGTATCTAGTTTCTCATTTACAAATAGCTCTAGATTAGAACCACTCAAATGGTATTTTGGTGTTACAAAGACAACGGCTGATTTGTATTCAGAGGACTTGAAATCTTTATCCGCAGAGTTAGAAGAAAGAGATCAAGGTGTTAGAGATAAAAGACAAGATCATAAGAATCAGATTGATGCTCTAACAAACGCAGATGATATTATAAATTATGATCATACTGCTGGATGGCCTAGTTAGAAGGTCTTATCATGGAAGAAATGCAGAAACAACTCTTTGATGCGCTTTTGACAGAAGCTGGACTTGTCTCTGCGTTTCTATTCTTCTCTAATCTTGTTTGGATTGCCATGTATATTATGGAGCGTAAGGACCGTAAATCAGCATGGGAATCAAATGTAACGTTTAAACAACAAGTTATAGAAGCCATGAAAGAAATAGTACCAATACTTGAGGTTATCAAGGACAGAACACGGAGAGATTAACATGGACATCACTAATAAAAGGTTAAGAGAACTAGATAAAGAGGCTGAAAGCTTACTTTGTGCCTTTCATGATCTGTGTGCCCATGTGAAAAAGAATATCAAAATCCCTCAAGATGATGTATACTTAAAGGATAATGTAAATATAGATCATCTTACTGAGGGTAAGACTAAATATGAACATAAACCAGTTTGAAGACTTAATTGTACAGCCTACGCTTGAAGAATTAGGTTACGCTACTCCCAATGCAATACAATTAGTTACGGCTACAGCTTTAGCAGAAAGTCGGTTATTTTATATTCATCAGTTAGGTGGCCCAGCACTTGGAGTATTCCAGATGGAGCCTGCTACACATGATGACGTATGGAATAATTATCTGAGGTATAGACCTGAGATAGCAGATAAGATTGATGCTATGGGGACTGGTCTTAGATGTCCTCATGAGTTGATATGGAACTTAAAATACGCTGCAGCTATGTGTCGTATTCATTATTTAAGAGTTCCTAAACCTTTACCTCAGTATAATAATGCACATTCGATGGCCCAATACTGGAAGGAGCACTACAATACGCACCTAGGTAAAGGGACTATTGAGCATTTCTTATCAACAACAAAGATTCTTTTTGGAGGTAATCAGAATGACAGATAATGTAAAGAAACCAGGTATTAAGACCTCAGAATTCTGGGTAGGTGTATTAACTGCTCCAGTGGTCGCTATTATTGTTGCTATCATGGGTCACTTCGGATTTAATGTGACAGAAGAAACAATCATTAGCCTTGTGTCTCCTGCTATTGCTTATATCGCATCCCGTGGCTTTAATAAGTCAGCAGAAATTAAGGCACAGAAGCCTGAGTGATGTTTTTCCTTGTGTCTAGCCTAGTGTTACTTGCCGGTTCACTAGGCTTTCTTCTACTTGAAGCAAAGAAACAAGTAGGACAACTAGAAGCTAAGTTGTCTGAAAGTAATGCTAAGATAGAAGATAGGAACCTACATATAGACGAACTATACCAAAGGATAGAAAACATTGAGAAAGCATATCAACAAGCCCCTTCTATTAGTATTGCCGATGCTCTTGGTAAGTTGCCAGACATTGGAGAGGAAAGTTGATGTTTCTTACCGCCCTAATCCTTTTCAGTTTAATACGAAAACGGAAGAGTGGTTGAGGCAGTGTGAAAAATCAACACCGCCTCCCGTAACAGCTATTCTAGATTTTGATCGTTTACAAAAGAAATACCACTTAGAGCGGTCGATATTAGACAAACTGGAATTATCTAACCCATGAGGCGTAATGCTTCGCAGGTAAGTTAGTGCAGTCGTACTTATCATTCATGTTAGAATTTATAACAGATACACATTGGTCAGTAGTAAAAGAATACTGGACAACTGGAATCATAATCGTGCTACCACATGAATACATAAGGAAAACTAAACTTAGACCTAAGATAATACTTGCTAGAATATTCATTTTTATACCCTCCGTTGTATAATGATATATAAAAACTATATTATAGTATGCAATATCTATTTACAATAGTAATTCTCTAAAATGATTCATTAGTTCGTCTTGTGTTGTAGCTTTGCTACACAATGCAGACGCTATTTTATCATCTATTGTACCTTTAGCGGTTAAATGGACCACTCTGACGCACTTTGTTTGCCCTTGCCTATGTAGACGTCCATTAAACTGTTGATACAACTCTAGGCTCCATGGTAATCCGAACCATACAACAACTGAACCACCTTTTTGTGCGTTAAGTCCATGGCCAGCACTTGCAGGATGGGCTAATAAGATAGGTATCTCTCCATTGTTCCATCTCTCCAGTTGTTCACCTTTCTTATCTAACTCTACTGCCTCAGGGAACGCTTTTAAGAGCCTTTCCTTATCTGACAGGAAAGAATACGCAACAAGTAGATTTTCCTCTGGGTACTCTTCCCTGATCTCTTTAATGGCGTTTATCTTCTCATCATGAATCACATGATAGTTGCCGTTCTCATCGTAGATAGCACCATTGCACAGCTGTGTCAGCTTGTTAGTGATAGCACTGGCACTAGGGGCAACAATATTGATATCTTCTTCAAGAGTAAGAATCATCTCTTTCTCTAGCTCTTTGTATTGCTTTTTAATCTGCTGCGGTAACTCTACTCTCCTGCGTATATCTATCCTATCAGGTAGCTCTAGATAATCCTCTGCCTTCATGGTAATAGCAAGATCGGATATACTATCCCTTATAATAGCCTTAGATTCGTTCCTAACCTCATAACCATACCCTTTGAAACCTATACCACTCTGACAATACTTTGCCCTGAATTGTGTTATATTGCGTCCTAACCGCTCCCCTTGATCTAGTATGTACACTTGACTCCACAAGTCTTCATAACTCTTAGGTGATGGTGTTCCGGTTAATTCAATAATGTGTGATGTATGTTTAAGTATCTTCTTTAGAGCCTTGAATCTCTTGGAAGAGTAGTTTTTAAACTTCGTTGACTCATCAATGATGATACAATCCCATTTCCATGTATCTTGGTAGTTGTCAACTAACCACGGGATATTATCTACATTTATAACATGTATATCTGATTCAGATTGTAATGCTTTACGTCTCGATGGAGCATCGCCCGTAGCTATCTGAAAGGATAAGTCTCTCAGATGCTCCCACTTTTCTGCTTCTTGTTTCCATACTGTATTTGCTACGCGCAAAGGTGCAATAACAAGTACATTATTTACGGCGAAATCGTCCAGTAGATCAGAAACAGCTGTTAGGGATGTAGTTGTTTTGCCTAATCCCATTTCAAGTATGAGCATACAACGCTTATTGCTCTTTATGAAGTCTATCGCCGTATGCTGATAGCTATGTAGCTGTTCTCTTCTTAAAGTCATGGTTTTAATTGTAATGTATGCTGGTAAATAATCTCTTTACCCCATTTAATATCATCTACACCTCTGTATACTGGGATACCTCCTTGTGACTCTATCTTGTCTATGAGGTATTCTTGTAAACGGCTTACCTTCCCACCGCTATCGCCCCTTTTTCTGGGCCGTTTAAACTCGATAAAGAACACATGCCCACCCTGCATAAATATCCTATCTGGTACACCTGCCATAGAAACACAAACAAACTTCCACGCTAACCAACCTTTATCTTTAGCATAAGCGCATACTTTCTTTTCCACCTCCGACTCTCTTGTCATAGCTCCACCTTCTCTATTGTAATTGCTAGCTTCGTCAACAACTCTAACCCTTCTGTATGTGTAAAGTCCTCTATATAGACGAATCTATGTGCTGAGGTGTTCCCTATCAACTTGGCGCACGTAACACATGGAGACGTTGTACAATAAACAGTATCAATACGCATAACATCGCTACACTGTAAGAGTGCGTTTTGTTCTGCATGGGTTGCCATACATTTATTTAACCCTAACCCCTTAGGGAGGTCTGCCCCCGTGCAAGGATGGTCAATACAATGTGTATAAGCACGAGGAACGCCATTGTAACCAGTGGCTAACACATGACCATGTTTATCAACAAGAACGCATCCAACCGAACGCCTAGGACATGTAGCCCGTGTGGATACATGCCTAGCCATCTCTAAGAAATATTTATCCTTATTGATTCTTCTTTTGGTCCTCACTTTCCTTCTCCTTCTTTTCTAGGTATTCCATCAATAGCGTTGCGTACCCTGCTATATCCCTTGGGTTATCTGAGTAGTTCACATCTCCGCAGACCATACGTGCTAGTTTATGACAGATCATGTGCACAGATTCTTTATGAATCTGCCCTAAACGGTAATAGTTAGGTGCAGATTGTAATATCTCAATCAACCCTTGGGTTATCTTCGCGTTGTCCTCGAATGACCCGTAGCTGCTGGCCCTGTTGTTTAGTGTCTGTTTTACGTTCATTTTCTTCATCCTCCATAAAATCAAAGCTAAGTTGCACTGGTGTTATCTCGTTATCATCCATATATACCTCATAGATCTGTGTAACCAATATCATCAAGAATAGTATAACATTCTTGGATATATCTATTGTAATCAATATTCTCTGGCACAGTTGATAATGCCATAATCGGCATAGCGCCATCGGACTTTGCTACCTTGTTGTGAGTGCCGTGTTTACTTGCCTTTTTATAGTAGATAGGTGTACCGTCCTTTGCCCATATCCATCTAACAACACGACCTAAATACATATCTCTCCAAGTGGCGCCCCCTGTTACGGATCTTACAATAAGGAACCTAGTCACATCCTCACAAGAATGTATTGTACTCTCTATTTTAATGCCTTCTGTGATAAAAGCTTTAATTGCGTCTATGCAGATATTAGCGTGAGGATTCTTCATTATATCATCAATGGTGAAGATACCCTTACCTTTAGAATAGCTATCGGTTATGGCTAAGTAATTGTTTACATCCCTAGAGTATAAACCTTGGTAACTCGTATCTTCTAAGACAAAACCTGTCTTTTGTTGCCAGTTGGAGCATAACTTCTCGTATATGTCTTCCTTGTGTTTAGGTACGATTGATACGAACCCATCAGTATTAGCAGATACTACATTGATACCTTGTAAATCTAACTCCTCAATCAACATTAACAAGGATAGTTGGCCTGTTAGTGTGACAGTGAGTAATAAATCTGGTGAATATAGCGCACTATATTTATTGCCCAACTTACCGAATGAGCCATTAATAACGATCTTTAGAGATTCATTTATAACCTTATTACCTTCACGTTTCGCTTTTAACCTATCATCCACAATCTTACGGTACACATCTAGGAATCTTGACCCTAAATGCCGAGGATATAGACCAAGGTTTAAGATGATTGCAGGGTAATAAGATGCTACATCTTTATCAATCAAATACTCATCAGTATTAGGTGTAACTGTTTGTGCGCTCTCTTGGCTATGAAGACCTCCTATACCCATCTTATAGTTTGTTGTACCTATAACTATCTTCCTATTAGAAAGTTCTCTAGGGAGCTTTATGGAACCTTTCTTATCAAGTTCAAAGTCATGATTGCGTATAAGTTCCAAGGTGTCTTGTAGTTGTTGTGTCTTAAATGTGATGAATTTAGGCACTTCATATTTAAAAGTAGTATCATCAGGAAGCGTAGGAGCCTTCAACCTTGCGTTTGTTGTCCTACTCAATTCGGACTTAATAACTACTTCTGCTATTTGAGCATCAGACTTAGACAGTACTTGTCTTCCGTACGTCTCTGACATATCAACCCGCAACTGCATTCTCTTCTCAATAGCGTTATATAAATCTATCGTTGTATTTAAATCATTGATACAATAGTCGGCGATTTGTTCCATTTGTTCTTCTGATAAATGTGTACCCACTTCAATAGGTAAATCCTGCAGGTTTTGAGAGTGTATCCTAGCGCCATAGAGTTTAAGACTAATTGCAACACCTGGCGCAGGCTCTTGTATATCAAAATGGAAAAATTGTTCTGGGATAACCAAGTTATATTTCTTTACGGTCTGCCAGCCTTTCAGGTTGTTAGAAATTATGTCCTCTGACATACCAAATAACTGGCTAGCAGTAGCACCATTGAGTGCATACATTATGATTGGCATATCATAGTTATTACTGTTGAAGCCGAATGTCTTACGTCTAGACATGACTTTACGCACTTTAGCTATCTGGTCATCTGTGAACGATTGTGTGAGGCCCCTAATATCAAATTTGAGGACCTTTTCATTGTCCAGATTCTTAAATGCTATAAGAAAGTAATTTGGGTAGACTTCACAATCTAGTACAACTAAATTATCCATAATCTCCTCGCACAATTAAGGTCACATCTCTAAGGGAAATGTGACCTTAATCAGATAATTTAGATGTCGTCTAGATCGTCAAACTCTTCAGTGACATCTACGTCACCTGCTCCGAACGGTTCACCGTCTTTTAGGAACTGTACACCATAGAGGTTACAAAGTACACGCTGCCCCCACTTCGGGTTATCGTGTACCCAGATATCAACAATAGCGTTAACATAACAACCAGCATAGGGCTTTCCGTCTTCCTCTACCAATGGAGTTCTATCTCTATCAATAACAGTAGGACGCTTGTTAGATTTAGTTTTTAGTGACCAGTGCTCAGCATAACCATCGTATTCTACAAGATCACCGTCTTTTAGACATACTCTATCTTCTTTGGGCATCTTTATTTTAGCATCCGCTACCGCAGCAGCTATAGCTGAGTCAAGAAGTTTCTTAGTAAATTCATCTTTCTTAGAGATAAGAAACGTAGCTTCATAGCTACCATCAGGGTTAAATTTCGTATTCTTTGTAAATAAATGAGGGAAAGATAAACGAACATTCTTTAAATGGATTTTAGACATTTTATACCTTTTAATTTTAGTTTATATTGGCTAACTCATCAGTTGCTAACCGCCACATTAGCAAGATACGACAAAGGCGAGGAGTAAGAAGCAGTAGGTATCAAGTAAACCTTTGTCGTATTTCGTATTACCTATAAACTAGATAAAATTCTTATATATCCTTATTATAATATCTATTATGTTACAAGTAAAGGACTTTCTGCAAAGTGGACATCCTTTTCTTTGGCTATAAATTTAGCTGTTCTAGTGCGCTTATCTCTCATCAAGAGACTGCCGTTGTGACAATATAGGCGTGTTAATTTAAAGTTGTTATTCAAAGATTTAGCCTTTGCAATATGTTTAGCTTTACCTTCTGATGACAAGCTAAAATCGCCATCGCTTACTACTTCAACCTTAAATACAAACCTAATCCAGTCTTTACCTTCCTTAGAATCCACCATGTAATAGTGGTATTGCACATCTTGATTTTTCATAGCTAGCATCTTGTATCCTCCTTAATCTGAGTATCAAATGAAGGTATCCAATCCACGGTGATCTTAAATCTCTCTCCGCAACATTCGCACTTGTGTTCTAGTGCCCCCTCTGGGAAATACCTTTTACTTCTCCATCTGCCCGATTCCCCACCGTTGTGGTAGTCCGATTGTTCGCTCAAGCAATACGGACAAAACACGCTATCATCTATCATTTCTAAACCTCCTTATAATGATTAAACTATGTCAAACTCGTTGATGATATCATCACCCCCTACTGACTTACGTTTATCTGAATTAGGAACTAACGTAAGTTTACCTTTAGGTTTGAATGTCAATCCTTCTACGACATCCTTACCTAATCTCTTCTTAGCTTCTGTAACACCTATTAGCTTCTTATTGTAAGCATCACTACCAAGTAATTCTTCTAGTTGCTCTTCTGCTTCATCTGACCATTTAGACACTGAACGCCCCTCTACTAACTTGTACCCTTGGAACGTTTCACCATCTAAGACTTTCTTATAAACGCTGTCATGTACAGCATCTAAGAACGATTTAATAATGCCCGTATTTTCCAAGATGGTTCGCTTGTGGTCATCGCTTAACGTCTGTGTGTCACACTCTGTTAAGTCGTCGAAGTCCATAGCAATAACTTTATGCGTGAAGTCTGCAAGAGCTTTACAGTCAGCCTTAGCAGGACACCACTGGCATTGCTTATCACCCGGAACCCTTGGAGCATTAGGAGATAAAGCAAGTTGTGCCCTTTCAGATACCCACCGCCCAAACTCTTCTAATTCTTCCAGTGTGATCGTCCACTCAGAAAAATTACCTACCCTAGGTTGGACAATATGCACAGTTATCGTATCGAAATCAGACAAGAAGCCTAGCTCGTTATGGAACCCTAAAGCATAAAGTTGCGCCTGTGTGTTCTTATACGCATCGACAACAACACCTTTACCGTACTTTAGATCGAATATGTGCAGCTCTCTGGTATCCGAGTTCAATACGGCTGCATCTGTTGTCCCGAACCCCTCAGGCACTACATGAGAAAAATCAACTGTACGCTCAGTGTAAAGTATTGTTTCTTGTGTCTCAAATGACCGTACATAGTCAAGATACGACTGAACATAGTCAGCCATATCTTTTTCTATCTTAGTTATCCCATGGGCATATAAAGAAGAACAAAGCGCATCATCAACATAATGGTGTATGTCATTACCAATGTGGGAATCTGCATCCTTATCTTTAGATAAACATCTATCAGCAAGTTCATGCGCCAGTGTTCCTTCATCAGCAAAGACTGAACTAGTCTGTTCGTATCTTTCTGCTGCTTCTATTGACCCTGGGCAGTTTAACCACCTAGCTGAGGAAGAAGCGCTTAATCTTGCATGTTTCTTAGTCATTATAAGCACTCTTCTCTAGAAATATAAGCGATGTTTCTAATTGTAGTTTTAACAATATCTCGCTCTATATTGTCATCGCTATGCTCACAAGATGCATAGTTAGCTAGATCATTTAAGTTTTGTACTTCTCTAACGAAATGTAATAACAGAGGGAAAGTATCACCAAACATAGCGTCAAATAACTTTCTATAACGTATGAAGTTACGCTTTGTAATCTTACCCTTAGCATATAGATCGAGTAGGCCGAATAACGCTAATCCTCGTTTGTTAAACTCAAATGTAGCAGGGTCGCTAATACCATCATCTTTAATGGTTACATACTCGTTATAAATCTGTCTTACTGTTGTGTAATGTCCTTCCATCGTTTTTACTCCTCACCTTCTTTATAATCATAATCTAATTTTTCTATTCCAGTTTCTTGTTTATACTCTCCTGCCAATACTTCTATAATGCGAAAGGTCTTGACAGCTAGACTGGAATATTTCGTTCTTGAAATAGCCCCTTTTAAACGAGTGTGTTCTAAATCAGGGTTAACATACTCATTGATAAAGTATGCACGCGATAAATCAGAACATCTTAAATCCGTTCCGGTGAATGTACATTCACTGAAAACAGCCCCCTCTAAGAGGGTATCTCGCATATCGCAATAATGAAATTTACACTTACTAAAGCAACCATCTGTAAATTTATAAGCCTCAGATAGAGATATATCTGAAATCAAAGTGGAGTACCTAAAATTACAGTTTATAAACTCACAATCTATAAAAGCAGCAGCTAATATACTTGCTTCAAATGTCACATCTTGAAACGTTACTCCCCGAACAGCTACAAGGTTTTCACCTCTCGATGGGTTATACTCTAATTTCAACCCTGAAAAATTAAACTTCTTACCTAACTTCCCTTTTGACCTTGTATATAAATCGTGAGAGGACAACATAGTCTTAAAAGTATCATTACCCACATCTATATAAGGACTTCTAAAAACATAGTTCATCGTTCTTACTCCTTCTATGAACATTAGTTATAAATTGAGTATATGATAGAAAATCTATATTGTAAAGTACTTTTTCTATATTTATAGGATAAAATAAAAGGCCTAGTCCGGAGGTGGAAAACTAGGCCTTTAGACAATCATCATTTAAGAAGGAGGGTGTAAATAATGATTTAATACGCTTATAGTTATATGTTACCAAAATTAACGATAACAATCTAGTGTTTTTATAATACTTCTACTTCCTCCTATGTGAGATATATACTCCACCTCAATAGGTAGATTCCAGTGGGTAATTGTATCTTTTATCTTCTTATAATTCTTACACGTACCTTGCTCATCAATAATATAAATCATTGGTTTAAGCCCTGTACGCATAGCATAATAAAGAGATTGTCCTATAGCCTCAGCCCACTTATTAGAAAAGTCGAACTCAATAGCGTTTATTGTCGTCACACAATCAACTCTTGTACGATCTTTTAGGCGGTGCTCTTCTATACCATCCAACGCCTCGCATACAAACTCTTGATAATGTTTCTCATGAAAGAGGCGTTTAGCGTTTGCTATCGTGGTGAAGAATACAACACCGACTAATATAAACGCTATAACGGCTGTGAATACCCATGGGAAATATTTGTTATTAAATTCCACTAGTGACCATAGGAATTTAAGCATGGTCACCCCCTTCTGATTGTTCTCCTAATATCTCTCCTAACTTCTCCCTAACGAAAGTAATACCGTCATCAAACCCTTTAGCATGATATACAGCCTCTGCAATATATTCATCATCTTCCGGTACTACAAAACTATGTCTATATACCTTCAACACCTCATATAAACCTCTAACATCAATTTCTAATTCTGTCATTGTTGTTTCTCCACTCATTTTTTCTGACATATTAATATCCATAGCTTTTACTCCTCAATTAAATTTCTTGCTGCCATAGCATACATTTTAGTTTCTTCCTGTGCGTCACCGCTTATACGCAATCCGAATAAACGCTGGTAATCATCAATATGCGCTGTTTCCCAGAAAGACGTCATCATCCATTGAGGTAGATCACCTCTTGCTTGTTCCGGTGCACAACCGCTATCAATCTTATTCAGATAAGACATACAGGACGAATGAATAACATTCTTAGTGTTATGCCTCAGCTCTTGATTATTCTCTACGATCTCTTTAGAGCTACCTTGTTTAATAGAACCTTTAGGGCGCTGCCTAAACTCAGTAGGACAATAAAACTCAGGTATATCGCTGATATATCTCCGTGACTCTTCGTTACGTTGAAAATCTCTATTATGCTTAAACCATTGGCGAGCTACAAAAATAGGCATTTTATAATATAAAGTTTTGAAGTTAGTATCTACTTCAACACCGAAGCCCCTATGATAACAGTCATAACATTTGAGATTAATAGGGTTTACACCTTTAGCTCTAATTAAGGCATCAATAGAGATGCCTAAACCTTCCTTTAAGGCTAAGGGAGGAGAATAACCCCAGTGGGTAACAAATAAATCTACAAGGCCAAATAATGAGATAGACCAGTCTGTGAAGTTATTGTTATTAAGTTTGACGGGGATTTTATTATCAATGATGAACCTTAAGTCATCCATAGATAAATCAATACCCTTGAATCTAAAATGTTGGTGCGTAAAAGGTGTAAAATGTCTATGTCTTGCTAGGTAATTTATAAGCTTAGAGTCGTCTATCTCTTCGGTGAATACTAACTCGGTATGCTCTTTAGCAAAACTAACCCTTGCTGCATTTACCACTGATAAATCATCAGAATCATGGTTCTTTCTAACAACTAGATTAGGTATATCATCTTCATTATATAGCTCCATTACACTACCTCCTTTTCTGCGTATTGATCTACGTAATCTATGACCCTTTTCAAATTGAAATACACATCATTTAAATCCATGAGTATATCTTCACATGTACAGATGACATCTCTATTCACACATTCTGGTGCATTCTCGACATGATCTACATTATCGAGAGCCGTACCTAGAAAATTATACAAGTCATCAACTTGTTGTAACGCCGTCTTTAACGGTGTGTTTATAAACCTCTTCATTTTCAAATACCTCCTTCGTTTTGAAATAACTATAACCCCTTGGAATAAATCCGTTAGACTTATAAAATCCTTGTGCGTTGTGGTTCTCCAGTGGACAATCAAGCAGAAGATTATCTCCTATCACACCGTAGTTATCCTGCAGATAACTAAGTAGCGCTTTGCCGTAACCTTTCCCTCTTTCCTCAACGATAAGCGAATCTATGAATAGGCAAGGCCCGCAATGCATTCTCATATCTGACCTGTAGACACATACACCCTTTAACGTTTCCTCATGTACATATATCATATCGTACCTGTGAAAATTGAGCATTTTTAATAAGCGAATACTTACCTGTGTTGTATTATCAATCTGATATAACTTACCTAGTAATTTACTATAAGGTGTTAAGTTTCCAGTGGTGTATTTTTCTACTTTCATTTTTCTAACCCTAACAACTCAAACACACGTATAAACTCTTTAGTTTCAATGTCACCTATATACATATGATTATCTCTAGAATGATCTAACATAGTTATCTCTATATTGTCGTATAGAGCTTGACCTTCATGGGTGATTGAACCCCTACCCACTTCTTCCTTAGTTGCAAAGTGTGATTGACGCTCAAAGATAAAGCTACGGTCGTCATAATCTACTTTCACGCACATTGATGCTTTTTGATCTGCCATTTTTCTTACTCCTTCCAAAGTTTATAACCTTCCGGCAATTCAGCCCAATAAAGTATAGTTTCCTCAAAGTATTCTGTGTCTATCCACTCTGCTGATTCATCGTGAATGATACCCTTGGAATAATTAACCACTCTATATAAATTACCCCCTGAACCATCATTACATATACCTACAAAACGTACGCCTTGCTTGGGTTGCTCTACTGCCCATAATTTCCACATACTGCTACACTCCTGCTAATAGCTGACATAATGTCGGCTGATTCTCGTACTCCACGCTATGGATGATATCTTCCTCGATACCTTCAATGAGCTGCTTAATCTCCTGCAACTTCACCTCCATAAGCTCATATTTCTGATACATACCAACGCTATCAGGGTCTTTCCTTGGCTGCTCATCAAAATAATGCATAGTTTCTGAACATTCATCGAATACTAGATCAATATATGACTGGTAGTTTTCATGACACCCCTTCATATATCTGAATAGCTTGAATAAGCGTTCTATTTTTATTTCTTGTGACATTTTTCTTACTCCTTCTAAAATGACTACATATCTATATTGTATATTCTGATATAGATATTGTCAAATAGATAGTGTTAGAAAATAGCATTTTTTATATGTGACCATGCTAAATTAACACCATCTAAATCAGTAAACCTTAAATCAGCTTCTTCCATGTTTGCCTCTATGAGGTTCACACCTTCCATATTTGCTGATTTAAAATTACACCCTTTAAGCGTAGTACCTTTAAAGGATGCCCACTTAAGATCAGCCTTTTCAAAATTAGCACCTGATAAATCTAAGAACGAAAAATCATATTCAGTTAAATCTGCATGGTAAAAGTCTGCACGTATACCAAACTTACCCCCTGTTTCCATCCACTTCTGATGCTGCTCAATAATTGCTTTAACTTTCCTCTGGTGCATAACCCTCCCTCCTTAATTGTCGTTTAGATAGAATATCTCTGCTTTTATTACTTCTCTAGATGCTACGTCAAAGTGGATCTCATTAGTGAAGCAGTAATCAAGATCATAATTAGCTAATCTCTCTTCATCTGCATCATAAAGCGATTCATGTGAATGCTCTGTACCCTCAATCATTCCAGTTTTTGGATTATGATAATAGTTATGAAACGTCACTTTCATTGTCACACTCCTGTTGAGCCAAAACCGTTAGGACCTCTACCCGTAATATCGGCTATATCATCAGACAACCAACGGATTCTATAGACAGGCTTTACAGACATTTGTGCTATACGGTCTCCATGTTTGATCGTTTGCTCTATATCACTTAAATTCTGTAGGATAACCTTCACTTCCCCACGGTAATCACTATCAATAGTCCCTGGCGCATTAGCTGCTACTAGGCCGTAGTTTAATGTCATACCTGATCTTGATCGTATCTGCGCTTCCCACCCTTGATTTAAAGCAATAGAGAAGCCTGTAGGCACTAATACACGTGACATAGGACTAATTATAAGATCTTCTTTAAGATAAGCGTATATATCAGCACAAGCTGCTTCATCTGTCTTATACTCTGGTAAAATAACATCATCATATAAGCGTTTAATTCTTACAAATACATCATGTTGCATCGTTCTTACTCCTTGTGACCTTCTAACTGTGCATATAGAGAACTTAAACCTTCTTCTGATAGCTTGTTAATCTCACTAGCACCAAGTTCTGAGATCATAGCTTTAACTTCACTACGAGTTAGTAAACCCCCCTTGATGATCGTCTTAGCGAGTTCTCTAACTTCATCGGCAGTTCTAACAGGTGCTTCTTCTGGCTCAACAATAAATGAACCTTCTAACGATACATCAGGAACACTATGCACAACATCAATGACAGTATTTCCTGGCTCAATTTCTATAGTCTCTTTGACAAACTCAGGTTCACTTACCGCCACTGGAATATCTGACATTGCCGCCATATGATTCTCAAGCGTGATAGTCAATGTATGGATAGCTTGTGTTAAGTCTGTGATTTTATTTTCTAATGACATTTCTCATTACTCCTTTGTTAATTTAAATCCAGCGATAATACTTACATCTTTAAGGTTAGCCCCTTTAAGGTTAGCCCCTTTAAGGTTAGCCCCTTGAAGGTTAGCCCCTTCAAGGTTAGCTCCTTCAAGGTTAGCCCTTCCAAGGTTAGCTCCTTGAAGGTTAGCTCCTTGAAGGTTAGCTCCTTGAAGGTTAGCTCCTTT
>Ga0194032_1000003_pt1 | contig 38178 bp, 39 predicted proteins | sample IW8Nov16_MG_FD_144486 | JGI IMG/M metagenome (GOLD analysis project Ga0194032, IMG submission 144486) | Freshwater microbial communities from the Broadkill River, Lewes, Delaware, United States - IW8Nov16_MG | ecosystem: Environmental > Aquatic > Freshwater > River | place: USA: Delaware...
TACATATTCCAATAAATCATCATCAATAGGATATCCCTCGAAGTATTTCTCGATTGCATCATGTATTCGGGTTCCAAAATCTGCCGCTTCCTCTACAGGTTGTTCGTGCATGACTAAGCATCGATTCGCAAACCCTTCAAAACTTTCGTCCATTTTAGGAGGGTTGTCGTAAGCTATACGAAGAAGTTGATCCTGCTTCCAACGATCAAGCCCAGGCTTGGCAAACATTCCGAGCAGGGTCGTTACCGATGGTATTAACCTGTGCTTCTTAGCATCGCGTAAGGTAGTATTCCTTTCCCCGTCACCCTTAGCTCGAGGCATCGTGTGGCGAGCTTCACCCGTAGCAGTGTACCAATGGCCACCGCCTCCTCTTTTAGGTTTAGCGGTTAATATCGCCATCTTTCTTTCTCTCCTTTATGACAAAGTAAACCACATAAATTAAGTGGATAAATCTTCTTAGATATTTCATGCCACCTCCTTAAGTTCAGGCATCATTTCGATCACCTGCTCAACCTGTTTAATGAAGCTTTTGTCGAAGCTTAGTAAGCTCTCCACTTTCTTGTTTGCAAGTGTGACAGTACTATGATGACGATTAAACTTCGGTCCTATTTTTTCCACCGTCATGCCTATTTTTTTAAAAAAATAAAAGCACACGGCACGAGCGTCCGCCGTTGTTTTAGTTCGACCTTTCCCTTTGATTTTTTCTGGAGTAGTTCCAAAAACCTCGGCCACTGTTTCTATGATTTGATTTTGGTTCATAGTATCATATCGGCAAGAACTGCTAGAACTCCTACCACGAGAAAAATTGATGGATTTATAAAATATTTCATGTTGTTGTTTTTGAGGTAAGTGGAGTGACCGGCCATACCCCTGCCGGCCACTCCGAGTTATGTCAGGAATACAGATCAGAACGGAGGGTTAACCGTTGGTGCTGTAAATTGTTGTCCCATTGTTGCCTGCACAGTCTGTGGCTGTTCGACTGTTACTGTAGTTGTCGCCTGTGGAGCAGGAGCAGGAGCAGGTTGTACAGGTTGCTGTACAACAGCAGGTGCAGGAGATCCGCCTGGAATCGTAAAGTTCGATGCCTGTGGAACCTGTGCTTCCATGCCTTGCATCACAGGAGTTACCGAAGTAATGTCGGAGTAGGTTCGACCCTTCATGGAAGTCTTCTCGACGATGTTAATCATCGCTCCCTTACCGCGAAGTGTCTCAGTATCGAATCCTGCACCGGGTGCTGATCCTAACCATGATGTCAGAACGCCTGTCAGTTTGCTCTTCTCATGGGCTGAGATTTTCATCTCACCTGTTTGAACCATTTGCCCATCCTGAGTTCCGAAAAGGAACCTACAGACATCCAAAGTTTCGATCTGAGAAGGATCTTCGTATTTCGGACGCTGTATGCCGAATGAATCTTTTACATCCAAGCAGATCGCAAGGTATTGCCCAGGTCTGCATGGTTCTAGGGACCAACCTGTGATCGGTCCGTCTCCGTTAGATGATTGTTGTAGTATTGCCATATTATTATTTTTCTATCTCCATTTTTACGGGTGGAGGCCCATTAGGTGTTTAGTAAAAAATGCCGAAGGATAAGAATCGCATCGGCGGTTTTGAGAGTAAGTCCCTTAGTAGTAGGGAAAAATTGTTTCGCGTGATTCATTAAAACCTTCTTTCGCTTGCCCGATGTCAGACCACTCAGCCCACTCAGCCCCTTCTGCCACTCCTGTGGTCGGACAAGGGTAAAAGGAATCTCGGCTGTGCGGAGAACGCCTTCTAAGAATCCGCATGATTTACCCAGCTTAAAGCTAGTGCTTGATGGAATCATCTTGCCGGCAAACGGAGGAACCAGTTCAACCACTGCCTCAATCGATTCAACATCAGGATGCCTTTCAAGCTCCTTTATGTGTTCGACAAATTCAAAGTCTTCCTCGAGCTTATGCAGGTGAATATCAGCTAAACCGCCCCAAGCGATTGCGTAGCCACCTGACTTACCAGGATCAATTCCGATGGTAAGCTTCATGCTTGAGCTTCGAGTATATGGATGGCCCGTCTTACATCTTTGGTGAGGTAATGACGGCCTTTCTTTCGAAGGCCAAACTCGACTTTTAAGTTTCTGAGACTTCTGTCAGAACCAAGTCTAAATATTTCTTTGACCTCCTCTTTCGAGAGAAGTATAGGGTGGTATTGTTCGAGTATTTGTTTTTCCATGTTGTCGGTGTGAATAAATCACCGACGGGAAAAACTAAGCCCTACTTATTATGCAGAAATGTCGTTTTAAACTACAGAATGCATATTGTGCGAAACATAATCATTTCCCGCCGGTTGTTGTTTACAATTTTAAAGATCATGATCAACCCATCCAAAGTTGATCGATATGAGTAAATGGCATAAAATTTTAACCTGTCAACATCTTTTGGCAAAAAAATTACTTTTATTTTAATATGCAGGATTTTTACACCCATATATTTAATTTTTTCTAGCTTTCTTAGATGTTCTTTTAGCCCGCAAAGCTCGGTAATAATTAGAGTCGCCACGAACTTTACTTTTTCCAGTACCCGCCTGGCCTCCAATCTGCCCCAGCAGGCTTGCCGCCTCACGAATGCGGTCTCTGCGGTCAATAACGATGCAATCGATTCTTCTACCGCAGACTGATATAATGTGACCATGCCATTCATTCTGACTAACTTGGTCGAGCAAGTCGATATTAAGGTTTGCCGATAATTTAAACGCTCTTCGAATAGCCTGGTATGCTTGCAGCCTTAAATGCATAAAATCCTGTGCAAAGCACTTGCGGGTCATGCCCTGATAGTTCAATGTGCAAGCTAAGTCGTTAACCCACCTTTTCTGTCCTTTTTTCATACTATACCTTTCGCTAATGCTTGCGTTAATTCTAGGAAATAAAAGTACAGCATCAAGCATAAAATGGCAAGAAATGGCAGGTAATTTACATATTTTAACGCAAGCGATTGACCCTAATTCTGCATGGTTAAAGTGATATCACTTTGTTTTTTAGATTAGCGAAATCGCTCGGCAGATTTAGCACCTGCTGTAGCCGCAGGAAGCATGAACCGATTACCAGGCATAGCTGGTGCTTGGCGGGTAATGCGATTGGCGGGTTGGCGGGAGAAGTTTCCTGCCGGTAAGAAGTTTACTTCTTGAGAACCTCGGGAATTAGTTCTTCCTCTTCGGGGGTTGGCTCGTAATTCCGATCCCCCCAACTCAGGCCGATATAATTCCTGCGATTTATTGGCAGATTCATTTGTTCCATCTGCTCCACTATTGGATCTTTCTGTAACCCACTCAGGCTCTGTAATTCCGCCTGCGGATTCAAGGATTTGTTCTCTTGTTTCATTTAAGGTTAGTTCTCCATTCTCGTATTTTTTCCACAAATTGTCAATTTTAGCCTTATTAGATTTTGTTTTCCATTTAGCTTCATATAATCCTCTAACTGCCTCCCATGTTATGCTTTGCATTTCTCTAGGTAAAATACCTCGGGCTTCTGCGGCCTTCCTGTATGCATCTGCATATATTCCATATGTGCCACTAATTCCTTTTACAGAACTATTCTTAATGCTTCGCTTTGCACCTTTAGGCTTTGATCCGAAATTATTTGCAACTTCTAAATCTGCACCAGCTAATGGTCTGAGTAAAGCGGCGGCAATAGCATGGGTATCAATCGTTACAGAAAACTCATCTGCATTTGGAAGAAGGATATTATTGTAAAAGTTTCTGATTTTATGAGCGTTACCTAAAGCAGTTGAAATGCTTTCCTTAGATGGATTTCTTAAAACTTTAACAGCCTTAGAAATTTCCGTCATACTGCCCCACGCTACCTTTTTATTTACTCCATCTAATGATTTCGCCAGTCCGATAAAATCTCCTTCAGGAGAAACAACCTGGTACTCTCTTGGATTATAAACTTCATCGTATGAGCGAATAAAAGCGGCTTGCTCAAAATCGCTCTGCAACTCGTTTAAAGTTTTACCAACCATAGCCTCTGCGATCTCGGTTGCTTTCTTCTTACCGATACCTTTTTCAAAAAGCTGAATATATTTTTTCGCCATAGCTTTATCGAACGCAAAGCCTGATTGGTCTTTATAGATATCAAGCATCCTTCGTGCTAAGTCTACATTCATAAACCAATCTTTTTGCGGAGATAAGGAAGCTAAAGCGGCGGCAATAGCCTGCTTATCATTCCCATATTTTTGATTCCATTTCTCGGTAATATTTTTAGCACCATCGTACCAAAGTTTGGAGCGATCTCTGACTTCAGGGCGAACCTGGTCATGCAGATATAAAAGGTTATCTACCACATGGTCCACAAAACTATCTATAATTCTTTTAGGTACTTTAGAATTTCTTTTAATACCTGGATATTCCTGAAGTGCTAAAGCATGAGATTCCAACATTGTAGCATCATCTGCAATCGATGCTGTATTGATTATTAAATCTTCTGTGATTGGATTCTCAGTCGCATTCTTAGCGGTAGGATTCCTTGTACTAATCTTGAAGTCTAAATCAGCGGCCTCGGCTTGCTTCCCCTTCCCCGCACCCGCTTTGGAGGCCGGCATGAAGAGTTTGTCGGTAATCTGCACATCGGCTTCATCGAAGATTACATAATTGAAATCGCCCTCGCCTTTGGATTGGGATGAACCATCTAAATATTTGATGCCTGGTATGCCGGCTTCTTTGAGGAACTGAGATGCTAGTGCATCCTGTTCACCCATAGCAGAACCACCAGCTTTTCTTATGTCCTGTTGACCTCTTTCTCGAGATAGTGCGGTTGCTAAATCCTTGTAGGCATCTCCACCTTTTGTAAATCTATCATCTACATTTAGAATTGCCTCTTTTTTATTTACTCCAGCGCCTAAAACTCGCTTTTCAATTTTTCTAGCTTTAGCCAGCTTCTCCCTCACCCCCTTGGGTTGCTCGGACAGAGGCTTATCCCATAGCAGATACTCGTTCTCCTTCGGGGCGAGTTTGACTTTGTAGAGGGAGCCTTCATTGGTTTTTGCCTCTTGTTTGTTTTCAAGAACTTTAAGAACATTTTTTATTCTTTCCCTCACAGATGGATGTAGTCCACCTCCTTGGATTCGTTCTCTAGTTAAAGATATTAAGCGTGGTCTAACTTGGTTTTTACTTTTCCCCAATGCTTTAGCCTCCCTACTTAACATTCTAGCGGCTTCGTGCTTTGGGTTACTCAAATCAAACGGCTGTCCATCGTACTTTAAAAATGATTCATCTATATTGCTCGAAAGTTCTCTTCGATAATAATCCGCCACTTCTCTCTTCCCCGCAAAGTAAAGCCCATGCCCATAGGCCTGCGCGCCCTCGCCCGTACCGATTGCCGATGTCCTGAACTTGCCGAAGGGCGCGCCAGGCTCGGGGGCAAAGGTGTGCGGTGTGCCGTGGTAGGCGGCTGGCATATAGAACCTACCAATTTGATTGAAATATCGGCGTTGGGCACGAGCCATAGCTTGCCTTAATTTCTTCGGGTCTAAGCCTAGTTTTCCTGCATGATCGAGAGCGTTAGCAGCGTCATTGCTAGGTGTGCCAGTGTCGATTAAAACATCAGCCACTTTATCGTAAACTTTGGGGTCTTTGGGGTTTATTTTAAAGAGTTTCCAAAAGGTTGGTGCACGATCCTTAGAAACTGGTGACATCTCCACCGCACTACCTTTACCGTCAAAATCAAATTTTAGTTGTGGTAGGAATAACTGCTCCCCGATAAATTTCCCTGAGACTTCCACAGACCGTCCAACATCATTAACATCCTTAATTAGCTTAATGTCCTGCCGGTTAAAAATCGCGACATTCTCTGCGGGCTCACGAGACCAAAACTTTCCCTGTTCCTTCATCCGCGCTCCATCGAATCCCAATTGATACAGAATACCTAAATGAGGTTCAATATCCCTCCATTCGCCAACTTTTATATTTTCCACCTGATAGTAATCTAAGGGCGTGGGTGTGTTTTCTTTGAGTATTTTAATATGTTTTGGATTATTATAATCGAACACATTAGAAATATTCGTCGCAACCATAATTGGGTCCTGATCTCCGATTTCTAAAGTTGGTGGAGTGTACTCTCTTGCGAACTCTTTATTACTACTCAACCATGTAATATCTTCTTCAAAAGTCCAATCCTTAAGCTTTCCCAAATGGGGTTCGAATGAGTACAAATAATGATCCAAAAGCTTATTCTCTATCTTACTCTTGATTCCTATAGTTCCACCATGATACCAGGGGACAGGAAGATAATCTCCATCTTTGTTTTTTAACGCAAAATTAGGTTTACCTTTTCGGGTGATGAAATCCTGAAAATTCTTACTTGAAAAAGTTTTGGATAACCATTCGTTTCGTGCTTTGATTTCTTCAGACAGAGGCATAAATCTAAGGTCTTTACTAGTCGATGAATCAAACCGATCTAATGGGGTCTTCTGCCCGAATAATCCACTAACCTTTCCGAAAGGTCTGTCCTTAGAAAATAGTTTAGTTTCTGCCGACTGATCTTTTATTAATTTCAATCTAGTGCTATCAAAAATACTAATCTCATCACCCACTCTGTAACCATGCCAACCTCTGGCTTTTATCTCAGGTTCGAACAAAGAAACATCTACTGGATTTGCAGAAAAAGATTCGCCTTCAGGTAATTTCAATGAGGCTATATGTTCAGGGTTAGAAGGATCAAATATATACTTAGCATTACTCGCTAACACTAAAGGAACATGGTCTGGGTCTAACTTTTTCTGCAACTCCCTAGCCTTTTTCCGATCTGTCGTAACTGTAATAGTTTCATCTTCATTCCACCTGTGACTTTCTTGCCTATCGACTTCATCAAACAATCGTTTTCTAATGTTAATTACCGCGTCGTAATTGGCATTTTTAGCCACTCCCATGTCACCAACATAATAAAGTTCTTGTGGTTTAAAATTTCCATTATTTTGTAGCGTTGCCAAGGCTGGTGGATCAGCTCCAAACTCGTCTTCTAGTTTCATGAATCGCTGGAAGTTGGGTGCTTCGTACCCTAACTCATTCCACTCTTTCCTAGCATCAGAAATAATCGATTTGTCTAACCTTTGTGCCTCGCTTAATTGCTTTCCATATTTCGACGCTTTACGCTCTTCAATAGTGGGCATAAAAAGTTTTTCACCTAGTATAGATGCCTCTGCTAATTTCCGCCTTTTTTCTACTGCTTGCCTGTATGCCTCTGCATCCTCTGGGCCGATATTTGTTTTCTTTAAAAGCCTTAATTCTTCAGAGGTTAAAGTGATATCATTTTCTTTTTGCGGTGTTTTAGGTTGCAGGTTTCCTTGTTCGGGAGGTAGTTGTTTTGCGAGCCTTTCATTATAGACATCGTTAGCAGAAATACCTCGCGCTTTAGCCTCTGCTTTTATGCTCTCTGCGATCTCATCGGTAGTACGAAGTAAGATTTTTTTATTACGCCCTTTAGATTCTCTAGGCATGAAAAGTGCCTTTAATCGATCTACATTTGCCGGGCTACTTTGCATCCCTGAACGCTTGACATCAAAGACGCGATCTATGCGAAATGATTTAGTGGCCGCACCAAATCCTCGGCGCGTATTCCGGCTTGCTATTTTATATCCAATTTTATCTAAAAGTGGGTTAAGGGCAACTTGCTGTTGAGTGATCCCACCATGCAACGCATTTAAGAAATTTTTCTTCAAGATTGCACGATTTTCATTGGGGTCTAAATCAAGTTCTCCTTTCAAGCCTTTTGCTGTATTATTTCGATACAAATTGAAAGCCTGCCAAACCTCATTATCGCTGCCAAAAAGTTGTTGATATTCTGATGGAAGATTTTTCCAGTTTTTTAAGAATTGTAAGTTCCTTTGTAGCTGATCTACATCGTGCAACATCACTAAAAGATTTCCGTCTTTAGTCATACGAAATGCATATGGCATTTCATGCCTGTATTTAAACGGAACCGCTTTTGGTTTTCTACCGGTAGAGGCGGCAAAGTATCCTATTAAAAAACCAGCCCGCTCGCCATCACCTTCTCGTAATGATCGACTGATTTCTTGAAGCGTTTGAATCTGACGAGGATGCCACGGACCTTGTGCTAATTTATCGATCACCTCGGGGCTTAAATTAGTGATCTCATTAGTATATGGTCTACCGTCTTTAGTGTAGATTATTTCTATGCCTGCATCTTCAAAAACTTTGTTAGCATGATCAGCTTGCTTTGCTTGTTCTTTTTTAAGCTCACCTGCGGTGTATCTAAGTGGTGCCCCAGTCGGTCCTTTTTGTACCTCAGCTTCCCCATTTTCATTTATTCTCCACTTAAATAAACCACCAGTATTTAGAATAGCTTGAATGGCAGGATTATTTTGATCTTCGGTAGTAAAAGCTGTATCAAAATCTTGGTCGATTGGGCGCTTGCCTTCTTTCCTTATTGATCGATCTATAGGTACTTCGCCTGGGGCTTTTTTAGGGTCTCCCTGTATCTCTCTTTTACGAAGTCCACGGGTGTCAGAATAATATTTATCAATTAACTTTGTGATCTCAGGAATGCGTTTAATTTTTACACCTTTCCCGATGCTTTTCATGCCCTGAAAAAATCCTTCTTCTACAAACTTTCCATTGCCATCCAATGGCCTTCCAATCTTCATTAAAAAGTCTCGAACAAATGATGTTCCCATCATTGCATCCGATGCACTCCTTATAATTTTTTCGACAGCAGTTCTGCCCTTTTCTTTTTTACCCGAAAGAAGATAATCTTTTACTTGCTCGGCAAAGATTTCACTAGTAGTCCGGCCAAGATCTTGTTGGTTTAATCTGCGGTCAGATTCTGATATAGATTCATCACCAATTAATGCCCGATTGTAGTAATCCCTAATCGCATTAAACTCTTCATTAGTGACGATATTCCCGTCCGCATCGTACTTTCCATAAACCCCACCTTTTGCGGTTACAGGGTCGCCGAAATATATTTTATTAATCATGGGAGTGAGTCCATGAATTTCAATATGGTGACCTACCTCGTGAGCCAACAAACCATCAAACAAACCTTCACCGGTTGATGGATTATATTCGATAATACTTTGTCCTATAGCTTCATCAAAATGCCAATTCCCCTGCCCTTCTTTTCCTGGACGAATTACTACATCCGGGTGGCTGATTGAGTACTTGGAAATTCCCATCCGATGACCCATTGGTAACTTATCAAACGCTACTTGTTCATCTTTTGTGAGATGCTCTCGGTAGTAATGTAAATCGCCAATCGCCTGCTCAAATAATTCGCCTTTGTTCTTAAATTTTTGGTACTGCCCAACCCCGACTCCGGCCATCGTAAAAGGCAAAGATATCGCCACTCCAGCAACCGCACCTTCAACATCTCCTTTAGCCCCAACAAATCCAAGTGCGGCTGGTAATGCACTTGCGACCGCCAGGTTTTCACCTGCTCGGCCAACCGCCTCAATCGATCTGCCCAGCATTGGGTTGTTATCTAAAAACCGAGCTAGATTTCTAGTGGCTTCGGATATTACTGGTTGCTTACCTACCCCGCCAGCACGAAACTCGGAAGTCATTTTACCAACTCGCTTGCTTGCAGTTTTTGCTCCTGTAAAAAATGGCTCAATAGGTTTGGTGAAGAAATTACCCGATGGAGCGTTGAGCATTTGCAACCTGTCTTTGTTTGCTCCGATAAGTCCCTCTTCTGCCCCAGGCAACATTGCCAATCTGTTAAAAAATGGCCCTGCCTCTTTAGTGGTTTGCGCGAATATCATTTCACTGCCAACCACACGAGCATCTCGAATTAAACCATCTGCAAACTTTGCCAATTTAGGAAGCGTCTTTACTGCTAATGCTCCACCTAAAAGACTTGAAGCATTTCCCGATTCTCCAAATGTTAATGAACCTAGCCCTAATATGCCTGTGCCATACAATGCCGCATTTGTGGTCATTCTCCATTGCCTCATTGCCTGTGCTTCGGTTATTTCCTGACCAGCATCAGCGGCACTTCGCATGATAAATCTAAGTGCGACTTCTTGAGGTAAGATAGATAAAAATCTTGCCCCTTTCAACATAGATGGGAGCATAGCCCCAGCAACCATACCAGGCACACCACCACCCAAAGCAAATCCTAAAGTAGCACCCGCAATCTCCGGATTGAGCTTCATCGCTTGCATGGCCGATTTACGGGCAAGGCTCATTTTCCCTGCTGGTTTCATAGCAGAGTAGACCATATCCATAGTCATCTTTCCAGCCGCTGTATTATCTGCGATCTTTGATGCTTGCTTTAGCAATTCAGCCGGAGATGCTTGGGCGGCAAATCGTGCAGTTAAACTATTACGCCCAAACTTGTTGATGATTGCTTGTTTTTGGGCAAGCTCATCCATCAAAGGTTTAGCCGCTTGTGCCACTCGATTACGAACCAATGCATCGGTTGGCATTTTTTCTAATCCCTTCATCAAGGGTGCTAGTTTTTTATTTAATACCGCTACCTCGCTAAGGGTTTTTTTGATTGTGCCTGAAAGTGCTACTCTTTGTGGGAGTGTTAATCCCTTTGCAACCACCCCAGTTCCAGCATTGAGGGGGTCGGCCAGTATTTCAGTCATAAAACTAATACCTTGGTCAGGCTGAACAAACCCCGATCTTAAATCCTGTAAAAGCTCACTTTCTTGAGTGATATCATTTACATCACCTCCCATAACCTCGAAGATATCCCTGTCATCTATTTGGCCCAGCGTAAGAGCTTCGCCTAATGAAGCAGTAACACTCTTTGCCGCTATGCCTGGATTCTCCAGAATCATCGCACCCATATCAGCCGCATCCTCGTACTGTTGCATGGACTGATCGTATTTGATTTCGGAGTTTACGAGATCCAGGATATCTGAGTCGTCTAACATTCCTACCATGTCTTTAGCACCTACCTCTAAGGCATTTGCCAGGTAGTTAGCTCCTCGACCTAAAAATTGTGAGGTACTAAATCCACGAACTCCTCCTTCTGCCAGTCCTGAAACTGTTGCCTTTTCTGCATAATCCAAGGCGGCGGCTTTTACCCGGCCTCTTGCTCCTTTATTATTTGCGTAAAAGGGCATACCACTTTGTTTCAACGCTTCGGCCACCATGTCCGGCAAGTCCGATAACTCTTCAGTGTTATCTAAGAGTCCATATAGTAACTTACCTGCCTCTTTGAATTGTTCCGCGTTTTCAGTCTTTTTGTAGTCTATCGCTTGATCGGGGAGTTTTATTAATTTCCCAACTGGTCCACCCGTTACCCCTAAAGGATCAAAGGCAACTAATGGGCTGATGTTTTTAAGTGCTGGGCTGATGTTTCCACCAGTAGCTAAATTTACACCCTGCAAAAAACGAACGCCTGCATCCTTCACCAACTCTCCGAGTCCCTCCAAAACCTTGGACTCTCGACCCTGCATATTTTGATTCTCCTCAAAGAATCCATTCTTCCATGCAGATACCTTTTCCTCGTCTGTTAATTGAGATATACCATAGGGCCGAACAATCTGTTTAGCGACAAACCAAAGATCCTCTTCGGTGGGTTGTTTGCCGTCTGGCCCTTCTAGTGAATAACCATTTAATTGGGGTAACCGAGGGTGAGAGATTTTAAATTTAGCCATTTTTAATTTTCACTAAGTACGAAACCTCCGGGCGTAGTTATATTTGTCTGATTATCGGGAGTCGGTTTGCTTGCCATAGGAAAATTTTTGTCATACCAAGACATCGCTTCTTCTTCAGTATCAAATTTCAGACCCTGCTGATACGCTTTTACCTGTGCCATTGTAGCCTTGTAGTATTTCTGGTAATGATCTTTCACTCGCATCAAATTCTTCTTAAATTGTTCTGCACTCTGAGACTGCTCCAGCGATCCCAACGATGCGTTTAATTGGGACAACTCTCTTTCAGATACTTGCCCCAAAGCACCACCTGTGGGCGATCTATCCCTCATGTCCTGAAGTTTGTCAAAACCGATTGCGGAATAAATAGTTTTAATTGAGTTTTTCAAATCAGCCGAAGGTGTTCCTGGAATATCTTTTAACGCATTCCCCAAAAACCCAGTAACCGCTAATTTACTATTAGATAAAATGTTCTCAGCATCCGATATCGCGTTTAAAGTAGATTCAGTATATGCGAGATTGGTGGTAGGTTCAGGGTTTGTTTTTTGCTCTAATTCTAGTGCTTTCCTTTGATTTTCTAAAATTATACCTTGATATTTAGCTTCTTCTTCAGGAGTCCTGGCCTTCGGCTGAGTTCTTTCAATTTGTTGATCTATTTGTTGGCCCATAGTTATAGCCTTACCAATCGGTTGACCCTGTTCTATAGCATTTCGTATAAACTCTTTTGCTTCTTTAGACACTACAAGCTGCTCGGCTGGTGGTGGACCAGGAATCATTCGGGCGGGAGAAGTGACTCCCTTACCTGCTCGGATAAGACGAAGTACGGAATTTCGATCTGGCCCACTTGGATCGATTTGATCTGGCCCTGGCTTTCCCATAAAATTGTAAAAATTTTCAGTGTCTTTCCGGTTCTGCTCTGCCTGTAATCGATCAGCTTGAGTATTTTGCATAGCTTGATTCATCATGGCCACCTGTTGGTCGCTAACTTCAGCGTCTTTGTTAAATTTATCCACTTCCAGATTAAATCTATCCAGGTTTAGCTTAGCCTGCGTGACTTCAGGATGATTAGCCATAGCATTGACTAACTCAGGTGGAGCATCAGGGAATAACATAGTTAAGCCTTGAACCATTTCTTGCTTCTTTTTTTTCTTCTCCTGCCCCTGGAAGAAACCAATCGCCGCTTTCTCTATAGCCTTCCCAAATGCTTGGTTCGCTTGAGCTTGTGCCGCCCCTGCCTTCTGAAACGCTGAGAAGTCCATTCTCCCCAACCCTGCCTGTACTGTGTCGCCTATCGCCATGTTAACTTCTCCCAGCTAAGTATCCGCCGCCGATTGCTCCTAATGCTCCAAATATACCCTGTGCCATACCGCTTGCCGCTTGTTCGCGAGCCGCATAAGTGTTTGCCAGGTAATTCGCCTGGTTTGCGTTCTGCTGTAAGCCGATGTTTACACCAGCATCAGGATTGATTCGAGTGACTGATTCCTGTGGCATTCCGAACATGGCCGCCCTTTCACCATAACCTTGCTGGGTGTAATTACTGCCACCTCTGAGCATAGCCATTGGATCGACTGAGGTTGCCCGATTCATGTTCGAAGCATACCCGCCAAGCGATTGTGCCTGTTGACGATTATCGCGAATGATGTCCCGTAAGTAGTCTTCCCGGCTCATCGCCTCGGCCGCAATCGCCGCATTATCCATTCCCCGGCCTCGCGCCACCAATCCCTCTCTAGCTGATTGAGTTGCCCGCCTTCTCATTTCAGGAGACAGGTCTGTTATCTGTGACTCGCGAAATGCCTGATCAGCCATTTCGTTGGCCTGCTGGAGCCGGGCCTGCATGAGTGGGTCGGCTGATCGATATGCCTGGGTAAAATCAGCACCCATCCGGTTAAGCATGGATATATCGGTTTCAGCCTGGCGTTCTGCCATCCTACCGCCAAAGTCCTGTGCCCGCCTTGCAGAATATTCGGCCATATCTGCCATCGGGTCCATAGCCCGCTGGGCAAGATTTATTTGATGATCCTGATACTGGGGGTCATACTTTTGGCGTACCTGTAACATTTGATCCTGTAGCCTGGGATCAGCCATAGCACTTACATAATCACGGGCAGATTTTCCGACATTAAAGGTTGGCATGGGAGGTGGGTCTTCTCCTCCCCCAAAAAGTTGTGGTAAGAAAAAGGATGGAACCCCTGAACTATTTACCGGTTCACCTGCTCCGCCTGCATCTTTTAACATCTGAGCCTCATCTGCATTAATGTACGCTAGGGACTCCCCTGCTGGTGCTTCTGCATTAAGTATGGCGGCGGCCTGACGAAGTGGGTCTTCAGAAGGGTTAGGAATATTAACCTGTTCTTGAGGTTTATATAATTTATCTAAAATATCCATTTCGATTTCCTATGTTTTGATAATGTAATTTAAAATGATGGTGGGTTGGACATTGTTGTGTGCTTGGTCTCCGCCTGTATCTGATGTACTAACATTTTGACTCCCTCCGTCCCCGTAAGAACCATTAAATCCTCCGTTTTGAATTCCACCTCCCCACGCATTGTGCGAGTGATCAGGCATTTCAGATTCTGTAAGGGTATGCTCTTGTGCCCCGTTTGCACCTCTTCCTGAGTCACCAGGATTTCCATTATTGGCTCCTAAAGTTTGGCCGTCTAAGTTGGCGGCTGAAAGGCTAGTCAGTCGATTAGATCGACCACCCTGGTCTACATCAAGCCCTGCAATCACCCGACCCCGAATGTCCGGAATGTTAAAGGTAGTAGTGGCTCCTGATTGATCGGTGGTCCCTGGATTGTGCGCTGTGCCTCCATAGGTGTTACTTATGACCGCATGAAGCTCGCGGTAGTCATAGGTGTTTAGCGACCTACCGTCACAGATCAAATAATCCGATATGGGTGAAGTTGCACCCGGGGCGTTAGCACCTGAGAATGGCAATATGGTCCCGGTAGGCATAAGTACACTAATCGCAGTGGCATCAAGCTTGTCGGATGTGATGGCGCCATCTTTGATGTGATTTGTGCCGACTGCTCGGTTGTTATCTGTAGTCGCATCTGATTTTAGTTCGACTGCACCAATGCCATTTTCCGGAACTTTTAAATAACCGCCCGTAGCGTCTACCTGTATGGTGGTGTCATCCGCTGTATTGTTTGACCCTGTGATAAACTGAGCCTGGTTCGCGATATTCATTAGCTTGCTCGCGGTTACTTGATTGCCTGATGCGAAGGTTTGCCCTGAAGTTAATATAGCCATGATTATATTTTCCTATGAAATAGATGTGGTGGATCGGTCTGAAATTCTAGCATCTACCCTGACCGCACGAAGGTTTGGCCTTCCTGTTGTCGGTTTAAAATCTGCCTGAACGCCAAACCCTTTTTTATTAATTCGAAGGCGAAGAGATGCATCCTCGCCACTTAGTAAATTATTACCGAGTACAGATGATATGGAAGTTGATGTGGTTACACTGTCCGGGTCTTCTGTTATAAATTCAATACTCCCATCACTAGATATATCTTTGTGGCTTTTGAGATGGAATTCACCCCGACTAAATGTTTTACGATCTAATTGGTCCGCATCGTATTGGCGAGTAATCACCTGACTGATCACATCCAGACTTTCATTATCTGAAGATCCTGCGGTTAAGCTTACAACATCGCCACCATCTCGAGCGTCTACTTTATGGAGGCCACCTTCTTCGGTGGTGAGGTAAAGAGCATTTTGGGCACCTTCTCGACCCACCAATAACTCACGGATCGCGAAGTCCTCTGAGTCTACCGAGTCAATGCTTTCGAAACCTTGGTTTATGAAATTATACACGATTAATGTATTAAGCTTTGTGGCGTTTCCTGCACCAGGTGCAGAGTCCAATGGTACTGCGAGCCAATATCTGTTATTAAAATACACTCCGCATGAAAGTTGGGCGTAGTCCTGATTTATGCGATCTATGTAGGGCTGTATAGTTTCGGATATGGGTATGCCTGTTCCTCGTAAGTTATACTCATCTAAAAATTCCACAGAATAAATTCCCTGGTCGGATAGGAATAAAATCTTATTCGCCACCTGGACGATTGATTTGCGGGCCGATGCACCAATTTCTGAGGTGACCACATTGGTTTTTACATCTGTAAGAGATCCACTGACACCTGTCAAAAGGTGGATGGATTTTCGGTTAAATGCAACAATGCTGTCTTGGGTAAATGGCTGGAGGCCGACCAGGTAATCGCTTTTACCGGAGGATACCCTGAATTGGTTGCCTATTCGATCAAATGTGTTCTCGTCTAAGATATCTGAAGCCGCAATTTCATCGCGTACATTCCTATCCTGTGGGGCTGTTGCACTGGTGTACCAGTAAGGAACCCACAGCCTACGCTGGTGAAACTCGCCCCAGGGGGCGGCTGGCATATGAATAAACCCTTTGCCGATTGCCAGTTGGCGGGATGCGGTTAGAGAGGCACCCGAGGTTTCATCTTCTACACCTAAATTAAATGTAAATTGATCAGCGGTTGGGGTACTAGTGACAATCGCCTTCTGGTTCACGAATGAATCAAAAGGTGAAGCTCCTGCTCTAATGGTTATCTCATTACCGACTTCAAGCCCATGATTTACCACATCCATAGTAACCACTCCATTGGAAGAGGTTGTATTGGTATCGGTTAAATAGACCGGTGCAGTATAATTTCCATTAGTGACTCTTGTGAAATCATCAAAATATTCCGCCTGCGCACCCGATACATTAAAGGCCGTAATAGTCTGAGATGTTGCCATTTCCACAGTAAAACTTGTAGTGGTGGGAGTGGACTTAATTTCGTAGCAATTATTAGGATTATTAATCCATCCACCTAATCCCGTAAGGGTGACAAAATCCCCAGCACTTTTATTGTGGGCTGATGTTGTGTTAACCGTAATAACCTGACCCGATTGGCTGGCACTAGATATAGCGATATAATTTATCGCTGGGGCGGCAAACAATGTTGTTTTTTTGGTTCGGAAAATAAACATTTTATCGAAACCCTGAGACATATCTACCGGTCCATCTACAGTTTCACCACCACCCTCGTAACGACATTTAAAAAGAGCAGAGTCTGATAATCTTACGATGACTGCCACATTGTTAGTGGCGGAAAATATGTAATCCTCAGAGTTGGATGAAGCATCAGAATAAACAGCCGAACCATAAACCGCATTTACACCACTATCATTAAGAATAAAATCTAGAGTCGTGCCGATAGCATCATCCGCAGAGCATACTGAAGTATTAGGCTGAGACTCATCCTGTAGAGTAAATGCCTGAACATCAGATCCTGCATTAGCGAAAGTTAAAGTTTTAGTCGTAAAATTAACTGTGCTTAAAGTATGAGTTCCATCTACGGAAGGATCTACATCATCGATGGTAATATTATCGCCAGGTATAAAACTTAAACTGGGAGTGTCATTGAGAACAATAGTAGTGATTCCCTGTGATCGCGATGCTGACAAAATAATATATGGCACTCTAATACTGGCCTCACCGGTAGTGATTGATCCGAACAGAGTGGATAGACCTTTCCGAGGTTGCCAGGTGCCATCTTCATTCATCCGGCCATTCTTAGACAGAGCGACCTCCCCGGGCTTTAGCTGGTTTGGCCTCAGACGCGCATTCATCCGCAGAAAGAAAGTATCCCCTTCTGTCACGAATGGATCGTCTAGTTGTCCGTATGATCGGTAGCGGCTCACTTCTTATTCTTAATTTCCTGGTAAACTTTGATCGTCATGTAGACGATGGTTATGGCACCGGCGATGCACCCGAATAAAGAGTCCAGGGTAGCAAAGCCAAAGGTTGCCAATGTGCCTCCCATTCCTGTCATGGATACTCGATCAATCATACTCATTTATCGTCTGTGAGGCGATGGCCCGAAATAAAAACCGAGGATTCCCATAAGGGCCGTTTGCCCCATGTAAGCCAGGTGTCCGCTACTGAGCGTGATGGGGTCTTGGCTTGCTGGCCAGGAGACGATACCGAACAGCAGTTCTGTCCTGCCTTCTCCATGTGCGTTGGTGATCGATAAGAACTCTGCTTGTGGGAATAAGGTGCAGAGCAGGATACACAAACACAAAGTACCAATACCGATAAAAGCAATAATTCGACGAGAAAAATCCCGGAACTCGTTATTACCTCCTTTAGATAACTCAGCTTGGAGCTTAAGAAAGTTTTCATTTGCTCTGCTTTCGCGGGCAACTTCAAGTTCGTGCTTTTGACGGCGACTCTCAAATAGCATTCCGAACCCACCCTTGAGCATTGCACCCATAGCCGTAGAGCCGCCCCCCGTAAGTAACATAAGAAGTATTTCGCCCATTTCACCTAGCTGTTCCGTAGCGGATTTCGTCTAACAATGCTTCATGTTTTGTCAGGCGTTCCTTAATAAGTTGGATATTCATATTTTGCATCACATCAGCGGGTAACTCTCCCTCCCTGGGCCAAGTGTAACGAAAGTCGCTATTCATTTCCACCTCGTGCTTGAGGCGTAGGATCTCCATCTCTAAGGTATTTAATCGAGCATAGATCAACATCGCTGAGTACACCACGAAGATGGTCCCGCCAAAGACCTTCAGTAAAAACGCCAGCGGAGTCTTTACACTCGTATCATCGCTGATGTTCGGAGCCATTAGATAATATCTTCAGTTGTCCACTCAGGACCCGCAAGGATCGTAAGTATCTCGGATTGGGTGTACTCTTGTTTGCCGCTCAAGAAAGAGGGTTTAGCTCCTTCGTATTTAACGAATGTTTTATCCCCTGCTAAATTGTATCTTAGTGTATCCGCTGAAGTCTCTAGTACTTGATCGAAGTTTACGGATGAAACATCAGTAGCGTTTATTATAACATATAGTCTATCGCTCATAATTATTAAAGGTTAGCTAGGGACATCAGAGGAGAAGGTCGTAATGTTATTCATAGTTCCATCCAACGATGAACCTGAACCGTTATTTGTAAGTGTTGGACTTGTGTCACCATCTCCACATCGATACCAAAGAACAGGGTTTAAACTTGTTAGATCATTAGGTACACCTGCGGTCTGCACATCACTTACAGATTTTACAGAGTCAAAGATTGAAATTTCATCAACGATTAAATTAGAATTATAACCGGAGTACCACTGTCCGATATTCCTGATTCCGGCACAATTATTCCATGTTCTTGTATAACCCACAAAACTTCCATCTATGTAAAGACTTGCAGCGTCATTAGAACTTCCAGTGCTTGAGTCGTTAGTAATCATTAGATGCTGCCACCCACCAGTTAAAGCTGGCCCATTGGCACCACTGCCAGCAAAATTAACATATCTAATGTTACCTTGATAAAAGCCTATATAAGGGCTTGATCCGGTTCCCGCTAAAAAAACAGTAAGACCTGCTGATGAAGAAACATGGGAAGCGTCAGCTTTAAAAAACATACTAAATGTCCAATCTTGAGTACTATAAGAACTACCCGTTATGTTGGAAGGAATGCTTATAAAGTCATTAGTACCATCAAGATCTAGGCTGTAGGCGTTAGTATAAGCAGAACTTGGTGTAAACTGACTCAGAGTCGCATCACTTAAACCCGCAGTAGTCTCCGCCACATACAAGTTCTTGGAGTCAGTGGCAAAGTACATTTCACCTTGCACAGCCTCCTTTTTGAACTTCGACTTGTTCGCATCGCTCCCCGCTTTAAAAGCGATAGAAAAATCTTTGTGGTGAAGTTTATTCATACACCTGTAGCAGTCGGAGTAAGCTGGGTAAGGGTTGCGTCAGATGCACCAGCGGTGCTTTCTGCTATGTACAAATTTTTAGTGTCAGTAGCAAAATAGCACTCCCCTTTGTTGCATTCTTTTGCGAACTTAGACTTGTTCGCGTCAGTCCCCGTCTTCACCGCAATGGTAAAGTCCTTCTTGTGCAATTTATTGAGTGCCATGACTACTTAGCTTGCGGTTCCAGCGTTAATGCAGGGAGAGGTGGGGCGAAGTCGAAGATCTAGGTTTGCTACATCGACAAAGAGAGGGTCTGCAAATACATTGTTCGTACCACCGCTTGCGTTACTTGATCCGAAATTATGGAAACAGCAGTTTGTAGCGTTGGCGGTAAAGGTGTTTGAGAATGTACCACTGCCAGCACCTTGGAAGATATTATTCTTACAAGAACCAGCATTCAAAAAGTCTGTTGTGTTAATAGTATCATCAGACTCAAAGTAGATTGAATTTCTCTCTATCTTAGCATTTGTATTCACATTCCTAGAAATTACATCGGAGGGTCTGCCTCCTTGAATTAATTTGTAGACATTGTCGTAGATTCTAACTTCGTCATCTGCACCACCGATCCAAATTGCACCATTAGTCGCAAAGTCTTTAGCTTCGTCCGTGTATATCAAGTTACCTTGAATAACTAGTGGTGAACTAGGGTCATTCGATGACTGCATATGCACTTTACAGTTTCTGATTTTAAAATCTTTGATAGCAATGTTAGTGGTACTAGATGAACCAATACTAAATGTTGCTGGAGCCGTTAATCCACTCGCGACAGGCCCTATTCTTGCCCCATGTTTATTGAGCGATTGGTAGGTAACTCCCGTGGAATCAAATGAAGGGTTTCCGCTAGTGTAATAATCCCCATCTAAGAAATAAATTATACCTCCTACTCCTGCGTCTGATTCTGCTGTAGCGAGTGAGCCGATTGCGTACGCGTTTGCTTCTGAGGTTCCGTCTGCTAAACCTTGTGCGGTTGGTGCGATGTATACTGTTGCCATGATTGTTTTGTGTTAAGTTTTGTTAAGCGATTGATCCGCCTGAGATTAAGATTGGTGCTGGGTTTGCCCCTATATCGGGGTTATTAAAACCTTGTCGAAGTGGTAATCCGTTGGCTCCTTTACTGTCAGAGTCTCCACTAATAACTGAGTAATTTTCGGTTGCACCCGCTAGTGTACCCGCAACTTCAATGTCAGGTTCAACTGAGTCCTCAACCACAGAGAAACCAAACGATGCGGCTTTTCGAGATGACGGAGTGTTTAGGTAAATATTAGCTGAGTCACTTTTTACCACAAAGTCCAAGTTGCCATTAGCATCTGCGATGACCATAACAGACTTGCTCGGATTGTCCGTGACCTTAAAGGATTGATTAGGATACGCTCCGATGTGCGGGTTGTCCGTGCCACGAAGTGCGGTGGTGAGTGGGGTGTTTACATCTGCGGTAGGTACTGCTGGCACCCAATTTGATCCATCCCAATTAAGAAAGTCATTGGTGGTAGGACTAACTGTGCTGGTGTCTACATCGGCTAATACATCGATGCTGTCTGTAGGTTGTACGGCAGAGTCTGCTGTTGCACCCTGTGTCGCAGTGGCAAAGTCGGTACTTGCTGATGTAGACGCTGTTCCCAACCCACTGATGTCTGTATTGCTTAATGTAACCACACCTGTTTGTCCGGCAACTGATTGCACGGGTGCTTGCGCCATCAAGGTGCTAATGGTAGATTTTTTGGATACAGGTGTGGTAGCTGGGTCTACTGTGACCGCAATCAAATCTGTACCTACTAAACTTGTGGTAGCGTTAAGGTCTGTGAATTTCTTATTAGCCATAGTTTTAGATAGTTGGTGCGCTTAAAGCGTATGGGTGTGAAGAGTCTAGGTTTGCATCGATGCCCCACTTGTGAGCCAGGTAGCCTTCGATTTTTTGGCGGTCATTGCTATCTGTAAAAGCAACTACTTCTGCATATTTGCCCACAAAGTTCTGGGTTTCACCTTCAGCATGACCCAGGTTAAAGGTATTAAGATTATCCACTCCTGAGTTTCCTGAGTCAGTTAGTGTTCCATTCAGAAAAGCCGCTCCGCTAGGGCCGTTTATTTTGGCCACTAATAACTCAAATGATCCTTTGGTTGGTGCCCCAAAACCTACGAAGGTATTCCCGCCGCCTGATGTTTTTCCAAAAATCTCAACAGAATCTGTGGCCCTCTTTCTGATTGCACATCTATCGGCTGAGTCAGTGGTTCCAGACCATAAGAAATATTGATCCGTTACTACTGCATCTAGTTCTACTAAAAATGCCAGGAAAATGGGGTTCGATATGTCGTGCGAAAAGGTGTTATTTTCTAAGCAGTCATCATTGAAGTCTAACACATTCAATGAATTTTGTGTGATTGTGTTAGTAGTCGGTCCTGTTGATCCTGAGACAGGAGCTAAGTTTAAACCATTTCCGCTCTTGTCACTCCATTGGGTGACCTCTGACCCGCTCGTGGTAATGGTTGAGCTATCACTTGCATCCCACCAACCTACTGTGCTAATCCGTGTGGGTGTCCATAGAGCAGTCTCCGCAGTCTCGAATGCGAGGTAGTCGTTTGCCGCAGTTAAGTAAAAGCCCGAATTATCCTCTAGCTTATAGACCCCATTGGGGCCGCTAGGCCCTACCTGGCTATCCCCTTCGGTATCACCGATGTGTAAACCTATACCGAAAAAAGGCATCAGGCTTTATAAAGTATAGCCGCACCGCTGGTAAGAGTGAGGCTGGTGAATGGAAGGTAAATGCAGTCGTTTTTATTAAATGTTATTGCGTCCGCAATTAATTGAGCGGAGTTATCCATCTGCCCGGTGATAGCACCAATTACCGAATCCTCGGTAAACTGAATTGCGACGAAATCGCCTGTCGTTGCCGTTGTTCCGTTTACATAGGTGCAACCATTGGCTCCCATTGAATTTTGTACATTGAATGATGAAATGCCCATAGTAATTAAGTAGTGGTTAAGACTGATACGCCGAAGCTGTAGCTCGGGTAAGTGTTAAAGGTTATTTTGTTTTGCGATTGGAGGCGTTCTGCCCGATCAATTTCCAATGCGAGATATTCCTCTGCCCTATTCTCTTCCTGCATGGCCGCCTCTGTCTGCCCGTCTCCACGAAGAAAATCAGATAGTCCGCCGGCCACCAGGTAGTTGGCTAAAAAGTCAGGCACATTCGTTTCCTCTCCTGTATCCTTTCCATAGGTTGGCCGAACTGCGGTCCCGACGATAAAAACAGAAGATACCGAACTGTTTGCCGGCAAAATTAAGTAACCGTCAAGTAGCTTAAAATCTAATAATACCGCCGTGCTGTCAGTAAATGGATTCTTCGTGTAAACCTGGTGGATCTCCATGATGTTTAAATCATTATCGATCTGTACTGCCTTGCCGGCCGTAGGATTAGTCGTTGATCCGACTGACTTCTCTACCAGTTTGAGCAATTCAGGCCACTTGCATCGATGCCAGGCAGTTTGGGCCCTGCTGTTTAAAGATTCCTTAAAGAAAAATTCATCCACCTGCGTCAAGGTTGGCAGGCCAGCCGCCATCTTGAAGCGTTTCTCAAGGGACTCAAATGTTACGGTTCTAGCCATTATTGAACATTGGCGATGCTTGGATTAACCGGTTGGCCTCCTGCTTGGATGTTGTGCCGACGAAACTGACTAGGGGCACGATATTGGAGGATGTCATTCCGATACTGTCGGCTCTGCTCTCGTACCAAATCAATCTCCTGATTCAGTAAAAACTCTGCATTCTGCTCTTCCACTTGAGCTTTTTCTGTCTGACCATCTCCGCGTAGAAATCCGGCATAAGATGACTGAACTAAATAGTCGAAAAAGAAATTGGGGATGTTTGGTTCATCTCCCGATTCGTCACCATAATATCCACTTGTGGCCGCTCCGTTATTTATTTCTGAGCGAAGGTCTTTTCGATAAGTTATAAATACATTTACCCCGTCTAAAGGAGCTGGCTCAATGATTTTAATTGATGGATAACCACTAGAGTCCAGTTCTGTTAAGAATGTATACTCCTCGGGATAACGAGTTGTGGATGGGTCTGTCTTATGAATACGAAAAACTACATTGGCATCATTGGCCAATTTGTTACTGACTCCGTAAATTCGTAGTCGGTTTGCATCAGCAGTGACCACTGCTACGCTTTCACCGATAACAGTAAATTGTGGCCAGGGGTATCTCTCATGGGCTATACGAGCCGCACGGTTTACTAAATCACGAAGGAAACTAGCATCTGTTGCTTGCAGTGCATCAAGCCCGGCCAATGCTCGGAATCTTGATTTAAGTTGAGCGTATGTAGCGGTTGCGTAGTTTGCCATAATTAGAGTTAGTGTTTAATTTTGCACTCGGGGTTTGATTTCTCGAAGTCTTTTTGAAAGCCTTTATCAGCCCAGCATCCGGGTCTTTCCTGCTCATGGCGGAGGTAGGTAGCCATGTCGGTTACCCGAGCAAGTCGAAAGTCGCCTTTGCTTCCCTCGAGGCTTTTAGCGGCTTTACGAACCTGGGCTTGCCGTTGGTGGTAGCCTGCCTTTTCGCGAACTACTGCCTGCTCGTTGGCTTTTCGAAGATAGTACGCAATTTCCTCCTGGGAGTTTCCACTCCTCTTTCCACCTTTTACGATTATATTTAGACTCATTTTATAAAAAGAAAAAGGAGGCCGGCCTACCCCTAAGCCGGCCTCCAAATAACAACATGATAATAATACTATTACCTGATCAAACGATAGAACCTAAAGCTCTTGGATTGCCTACACGAAGGGTGACCATTGCTTCAGTAAATGCCCGTTTTCCAGCACCATTGTCAGGAAGATCCACTACAGTAATACCTTCTAGGAATTTAAGGGAAACAGTGTCATCGTCAGGGATGAGATAAGCACGGTCGGTATTAACTACGCCTTCAGCGGTGTCTGTACCGGATGGAGTACCATTTACTCTACCAAGAAAAAGATCTGGGACGATATCGATAGTGCCGAAGTCCGAAACATAGCTTAAAACACTTCTAATCAAGGACTTACCACTTACATCTTGAGTGAACTGGTAAGTAGGATTATTAGTCGCTACAGTTGCACGAGTGTAATCGGTGATGGCGTTCATCACGGCTGGACCAGCAAACAATTTATACGAACCTTTAGCACCACTTGCGGTGTAAACTGCCTGAAGCAATCCACGAAAAGCAGACTCAGTTAAAGCACTAAGAGCTACGCGAGATCCACTAACAGCACGAAATGCTTGTTTAGCAACTGTGTCAAAGGTGTTACCGGTTGCAGTCGGATTAGACCAAGTCCCTAACCCGCAGAGGGTAGCTCCAGCGGAAGCGGTTCCGGCGGCTTGATCGTTTCCTGAAGCGATAGCAGTTTCGATTGAGCGTTTGAGCTGAATTAAACTTTTTGCTTTGGAAGCGTTGAATAATCCACCCTGTCCACCAGGAGCCACATCAATCATCTCAGCCTGACGCGAGACAGAGAATATGTCTCTGATGGTTTGCACCCTGTTGCCCAATCTTGCTCTTGAGTCGATCAAGTTGGCCGCATCAGAGATCGTAAGATCAACGCCGTCGATTGTTCCGCCAATCTCGGGGTCTGCGAGGGAGTCAACCAACCACTCGTTAAGAGTTGCCTTTGGAGCGGCTGATTGTGACAGAGTAGAATACAGAGGTGTTTCTGTAGGTTCTACAGTTTTTAATAGATTTTCTAAGTTTTCGCGAGCGCCTTTGGCGGCGGTCACATTGTAGCTTGTTGCTAATGCCATTTTAAGTATTTCCTTATTTTAAGATTTTAAATTTTATTCCGCGAGAAATGCGGCGAGATCGTTAGCCGAGAGTGGTCCTTTACGATCCAGGATCTTTGATTTTTGTTTCTGTTTCCGAGTCGTTGAATTTTCGATAGGTGGTGAAACATCTCCTCCATCAGTAGGAGGTGGAGCTTTACGCTTTTTGACTGCCTTCTTGGCAGACTTTGCGGCTTGCTCGCTTTTTAATGCTTCTATTCCACGAACTAGAGTGGCGGCGATGAAGTCACCATTCGGAAGACCGTCCAATACATTGGCGTATTGATTTCGAAGTGATTTAAAGGTGTCCCTGCGACTTTCAGAGATATCATCATCTTTGGATGAATCCATCCACGGATGGGTGGCGATGGTATCGCGTGACCACTCTGATTTTTCTTGCAGGTACTGCTTTCGTTGAGGGATTTTCTCAGTAAGATATTCGTCTGCCTGGGTGAGAATATTTCGAATATCATCATCGCTATATTCCTTGCCATCGACTTCTATGTAATCCTTACCGATATGCTGAAGTGCAAACTTCTTGGCGGCCTGTGCTTCCCTCTGCAACTGTTGCAAGTCCTCAAAAGACTGAATATTTTCTAACTCGGGTTGAGCTGGTTGCGACTGACTGCCTCCTGATTGCTTCAGATTGTCGATTTCAGCTTTGAGTGCTTCAGCAGTTTCTTCTGCTGACTTTGCTCGAGCTGTAAGCTTATTGACCTGCTTTAATAGCTTACCAACAGCTTTAGGAGGTTCGCTCTCGCTTTCCTCCTCGACTTCCTCTTCTACTTCTTCTTCGGTATCTTCTCCGTCCTCTTCTTCGGACTCAGAAAACTGTGAAAGAACATCTTTATCCTGGTCGGTTGATGCTTCTGCGTTTTCGGTCTCGGTATTCTCCTCCTTCGCCTCATCTACCTGAGCTTCCTGATCAGTTTCGACCTGCTCGACAAAAGATGCCGCCAAATCTTCCACCGATAGTGGGCCTCGTACTTGATTGTTTTCTGCTCCCGTAGATTCAGCCGGAGCCTCGCTAATAACTGTTTCTGCCATGATTTCTGCGTTTAAAGTTCGCACTCTTTGAGTTTTCTGCGGGGCAGATACACCCCACCAAAAACTATTTTAGCAGGTAAAAAATCAAATTTCTCAGGAGATTTTATAAACGGACCAATTATTTTTAAATCGTTCGTGCTTGGCCCTAGAATTTAAAATATGTGGATACAGACTAATACGCTTCGCACCGTCTAATTCAATGCATGGAATATGGTAAAAAGTATTCAACTCATCGATATAGGCCACAATGATATCCACTTTGGTGCAATCTATTGATACTTTACCATTACCACCCGATGAAGTAGTTACCTGATATCGGCCAACCCCTTTTCTTTTAGGGTCTCTAGACTTAGTCTCTGTTCCTTTTACCTGAACCTTAAAGACTCGCCCTGCTGAGTTCATAACCAAGCAATCTTGCGGGAGGTAATCCCCCAATGGGATAAATACTTCAAGCCCAGCCTCTAGAGCAGATGCGAAGTATTTCTGCTCGTAAAGATTACCCTTACGCTTCATCTAAATCGACTTCTGACTCGAAATCGACAACCTCTTCATCCAACCATTCTTGCGTGTCATCTACTGCTATTTGAGCCAACTCTAAGTCATCAATATCAGACTCTTCGACCCAACGATTTAGTAAAGACCTATGTGCGTTTTTAAACTGCTGATGGGGTGTCAGTTTCGGCATTTTCAAGTGACTCCATTATTCGGGTAAGCCCAGCTATCTCGCCACTTAGCCTTGCAAGCTTCTGCGGGTTATCCACATGAGTATAGTCCTGAAAATCTACCAGGCATATATCCCTCTGCTCTTTAATAAAATCTTTAATTACTACCCACTCGGTTTGTTGCCCGAGTCCGGCTACTGCATCTGCTAATGTCATTTTTTCCTTTTCATTAAGCGGCCATCGATGTACCTGGTACATTGCCGGGGGCTGTCCCTAGTTGACCAATAAGTGCGTTGCGCTGCTGGGTTTGCATCATTTCAAGCTGACCCGCATATGTTTGAAGCCTCTTGGCGAAATTCTCGTCCTCTTGCATCCGCTGTTGGACATCCTGTGCCGGTATTTCAGGAGTTCCCTGAATGTACTGCTGAAGTTGTTGCAAGCGAAGCTGAGAGTTTACTCCCTGCTGTGGTACATTGACCACCTGACCACTTGCAATCTTAGCGATATCCGCAGAAGTCTCCTGAATCTCTTTATCTGTAGCCTCCTGCTGTGGCATGATTAATTGCGATGCTAAGTTAGGATCAATTGCCTCCAATACCTTGCGGAGATAAATGTCGAATCGAGCCTGGCCACTGCGATCATACTGAGCCATCAACTTACCAACTGTATCGAGCTTTTCGATCACCTTGGATTCATCCTGGTTCATCGAGTTCCAAGTAATATTAAAATCATACAACTCAGCAGTTTCATCCAAAATCAACTGTGCCCCCTGCTCGTTATTCGTAACCCGAAACCATATCATCGGTCCGCTGTAAGTACGATCCAAGCACCAAATCCTCTTCAAAACTTCCTTCCATCCACTGAGCCAACAGTTGACCAGGTGCTGTTTTATCACATTGGCCTCCACCGCATCATCAGGTCCAGTCGCCCGACCGGTTATGCGATTACACAACTGGCGGATTTGCATCTCCACCTCCATGCTTGCCTGCGAATAGCGGGGGATCTCCATGAACCCGACCTCTCCCCTACGGCGTACAGGAATCTGTGCCCCTGGACCGAGACGCTCAGGCCTACGGCCGATTTGATATTCAACCGGTGGCATCGTACTCATAGAAGCACGGTCCCGACGACTATCGACTTCTGTCTTTACCGCCAACTCATAACTCTTCAGCAGTTCAGGGTATCCGCGAGAGTCCAGTAAACGATGGTTTAAATGCTCTCTCGTGATACACACGAATGGATATCTGCCCTCGTCATAGCCAACCGGTTCATGGAATCCTGCCTCATCCATTTCATCAGTCCAGCAGGTCTTGGTAACCACAGGAACATCATCCTCATCCAACTCCTTGCGGTAGGTGGTAACTACCCGAATCAGCCCCTCGTAGTGCTGACTGCCATAGCTTGTGCCATAGTCATAATGCATGGCCGAGTCGCTGTATCGCTCTTCGTAAAAGTCTTTCGCCTTCTCAATCGCTTCATCAATCCAAGCTTCATCCCATCCCTCATTTACCTTCTGCTTCAACGCTTCAGGGGAATAGTAATGAATACAGTGAATGCTCCTGGCAGACTCCAAATCGATCACATTTGAATCGACTATTAATTCCCTGCCTAACTCATAAGCTTTAACTGCCGGACGGTTTACGACTACTTTTTCGGTCGGAATCTCGGTCTCACCATTCTTCCGTAACTCATTAAGCATCTTCTTGACCCGCCGCTTTTTAAGCTTTGGAAACATAGGATAAAACATCTCCTCCACTCCCTCTTTCATTTCAGGGTCTTCTATCGCCATTGCCAGTTCAGGTGATTGCTCGGCAATCTGCCCCAAACTAATAGGCTCAAACTTCCTCGTCTTCTCCTGCTTCCAGTAAGTACCGAAAAAAGTCACTCCGTTCTGCAATAAATAATTAGCCCCAATCGATGACTCCCTCATCAGTTCATCCATCGTACCCATACGCCAACGGAGAAACTCGGTCACCAACTTGGCCGATGCCACATCCCCACTCTCCACGGGAGCCGCCACCAGGTTAGCCTTGGTCAACGCCTGGGTCAGGGTGGCAACATCGCCATCGATTAATGGGTTTATAACGCTAGGATCAAGATCACTAGCTCCATCAAATGGGAAGGCTTCCGGTCCATGCTTCTTGCCATCTCCCGACTTACCTGCCCACTGATTAAAGCGAACCTCCCGGGCATCTTCCGCTTTATCCATCCATGTAGATAAATTCGCTTTTGCCCGCTCGAAGTCATGCTTCAGTTCATCCACATCGGGCTTATCCTCAAAAATCTGTATTTCGTTTTCCATAATTATCCAATTTTATAATCTATCATTTTATTTTGTAATTTTCTCAGGGCTTTGGATTCGATTCGATCAATGGTATCTTTTCCCACTCCCACAAAGTCTGCGATTTCCTGAAGCGTGAAAGATTGATGTAAACGATTATCCTCTATCGCCCCTAATGCCTCCTCTACAACCATCTCACGAAGCAGACAGTCGATCCGCCGGTTCTTGTCCTTCTCCGTCTCATGCGATGCGATAGAGATCATCCTCTCCCTCCACTTTCTTCACCATCACTAAACTCTTTGGGGGGTGATTATTACCCGCCTTCTTAACGCACCTGGCAACGCCCTCCCTGCCCTCAAAATATATCAGCATAAGCCGAGGGTTCGGAACCATCTTTAATACCCTCGCCTGCTCCACCAGGTTAACCGGTTCGGGTTCCTGCTCCACTTCCCGAAGCTTCCATATCCGTTGAGCTGTACTCTTGGCACACCCAACCTCCTTAGCTACATTGGCCCAACTTTTACCGGCCTGCCGAAGTTCTATAATATTCTGCTTATCTTCCGTAGTTAATGCCCTCAATATGTACCTCCACCTGTTGCGATTAATTCTTCTTGGTCAAAGTATTCAAAATTCCCCACTGCGAAGTACCTCACGCAGTCTACCATGTCTTTAGCCGGATTCTTTAAATCACCTGTCTGATATTCCTGCATACAGGCCACCAGGTTCTGACACTCATCCGAAATCATCAGTTTAGGATGATTACCCAGCCCCATCTCCTTGCTACGATCCCACGCCAGTAAATTATTAATCGCCTGCAAACCAGTCTCAATGTCCAAACCTTCCGCAGGAACAACCGGTAAGCCCTCATCCGCTAAATCATCAATTATATTAGAAGATCCTTCCGATTTCTGATAACTCGCCGCCCCCAACCTCGGGTCGATAATACGATCCACAAATCGATCACCTTCCATCCGCCTAATCACCTCTGCATAGTCCTTCAATCCGAACCCATTCGGTTGTGCCGCTTCACCTGCACTAACTTTATCCCCCTTGGTCAGGTCAATCCATCCACCATAACTATCAAAGTCAGGAAACTCCTTAACCGCCCAGGCTACCCCATGCGGATCAATCCCAAACAATACCATCGTCCAGGGCTTTGCCCCCGCCGGGTCTATCGAAAGCACCCATGAGGCATCCGCATCCTCCTTTAAAACAGGCACTTCCTTAGCCTGCACGATATTCTTGTCAGAAAAGGCGGGAAACACAGTCTTTGACGCTTTAACAGGCACTCCATACGCCCGACAAAGGATGGTTTCCCTCTTTTCCCCTTCCAATTGCGTCTTCATCGCCGACCATCCACCAAATGGATTGGCTGCAGTGTGGAAATAAACGACTGAACTAGCCTTCCTCAAGGGCTGTTGGACCAATGGAACCTCCTCGCCATCCAAAAGGTCAGCTTTTGCCGATTCCACAGTCTTTGCTCCCGTCAGCATACTCTTTACCACCGAGTTCCACCCGTCCACGGCGGTGAAACTGATGATGCCAGCCGCTGGGCGAACAACTCCATCATATTCGCTCGCATGGGAGCGTGTGACGCATCTAAATCTTAGCGTTTCAACCCAGGGCATAGGTATCAATTCATCTGCCCAAAATCCAATATTATATGTCCCGTTGACCGGAGGTCGCGGACAGCCGATTTCACCACCCTCAATCGTAGAAATGTCCTGACTCCAGTTCCTAAAGATACATTGGCTGGCATTAGGGAGTGTAAATTTGGACGCTGTGAACCCATTACGAAGGCTGTACATCACATATCCAACCTTCCCCCTGCCTAGCGTCTTTAACTCTTTAGGTAATGCATTGTATACCAAAGCCTGCTGAAATTGGATCGAATTGGCCGATGTTTCAGTAAGACACCAAATAATAGTACCTGGGTTCTCTACGAGGCATTTGACTACCCGCTTGGCCGCGTAAAAACTCTTGCCAGCCCTGTTACCCCCCATAAGGAGAATTTCCGAGTGATTCTTTAACTGCTCATCCGCCAACTTCCATGTATCCAGTTCAAACCCATGACGATATGGGTCATCCTTCTCCAGCTTGATCGCTTCCTCACGCCTTTCCCAATAAGCAAGGATGCTCTCAGGTGTCATCCGCAGCATCTCTGCCGAACTGAGAGGCGGGATGGCGGGATGCGGTGTCCATTCTAGTGGCATATCTTAATGATAACAGATTATCGATAGTAGGTCACCTCGGGGTGGGTAAATTACCGAAAATTTGTTCGGACATGTTGATATTCAGTTACTTACATAATTAATAGGTTTTGAGTATTACCTGTTGGGATTGTCAAGATTATAAAAGTTCGTTCATTCCAAAAAAAGTTCGGAGGTGTTGATTATCAATGATTTACGGCATTGGGCAATTTGTCAGAATTTTTTTGTGGGCTATAATCGGTCGGCGGTGATCGGGGGGCCGCCTGGCAGACCCCCTCCCCCCCTCTGATTTGTCAAAAAAAGCATAAAAATGTAAACAAACCTTGTTTTTGTTATAAACTTACATTGTTTTTTAGCATATGTGGTTCGTGATATAATGATTATGTCTAATTGTACTTGCCATGATCCTTATTGAGAATACTTTCTCATTATGCCACACCGATTCATTTTATGCCTACAAAGAGACCCAGAGAGTATCAGAAAGCAGAGAATCTTCCGGCTAATCTGAAGACCGAAGAAGTCTGCCCGGCTGTATTCACCGGCCAACAGCTTTACGATAAGCGACCAAAGGACTACGCCAAAGTGGTTACGATGTTAGCACAGGGTGCAACTATTACCTCAATCACTAAGACTTGTAAGGTTTCACCTCATACTGTTGCCGTTGTCAAATCTAGGGAACAGGAGACGCTCAAGGACTCTAAAAAGCATTTACGAGCCTTAATTGGCACTGCAACTCATCTTGCTGTTGAAAGTCTCATAACGAAGCTCCAAGACGATGAAATCCCATCAGGTGTTCTTCCTATCGCCACAGGCATCTTAATCGACAAGCATCGCCAGTACGAAGGTGAGCCGACTCAAACCATAGAGGTAAAGAAATCTTTATCCCTTGATGAGATCCGAGCCGAGCTTGCTAACCTCAAGAACGAAAAAGTAATTGAGGCTGAGGTTACGGATGTAGAGACATCCGCCTGACCGCCTGACCTGCAATCCTTAGATTGCCAGCCTACCTGGTTGGCTGTGTCAGAATATATATTGCCAGCCTACCTGGTTAGCTATGTCAGTTGGTTGGCTATGACAAAAGCTCTTTTGCTTTGGTTATGTAATCAGTACGAAGATATATTTACGAGAATAGCCCTTAAAGCCCCGTAGAGTATCCTATTTAGCCTTTCCCCATCCAGCGAGTCTTCTGACTCATCTTTACCCGATCAAAGCCTTTTACGAGCAATCCTGAATAAGCTGTGTATTCGGTTCTCACGAGTGGTAGTAGTAGCGGTTCAAATCTTTTACGATGATAATCTGACTAGTCGTCGCTTTTATGGCTAGGCAAGTGTAGTAGTTGTGCCCGGCAGGGCGGGCAACTACTACCTCTAGCCTTTTGGGGGTAGTAGTCGTTGTTTCTATATAAGGCGACGACTACTACTTTTGAGACAGAGTTGAGACAGGATTTCACTCGGAAAAAGAGTATATATTTTCTAGTCCTTTTCCTCTAATTTTAACACCTATCCTATCATCTTTTTTAATCAAATTACGGATGGTATCGGGGTGTATTTCCTCTTTTGTCGCTTCCTCGAGTTTATTTCGGAGATTATTTAACCCCATAATCGAGTTAGGTTTGAGTAATTCGACAAGAGCATCGGATAGTTTGTTTAAGCGATCTTTCTTCGCTTTCGTCTGCCCGGGTTTTCTTAATTTGGGTTCCATATCGGGCTTATGGATAAAGTTCGGCCATGAAAATTCTACTACCTGGGGGTCGGGGGTTGGGAAGTCTCGGAGGGTGGCCTCGAGTACGAGGTGGTCCTCTTCTTCGTGAGGGGTAAGGGTAAGGATTGCATCGGGATCTCGGGCAAACACGCCTGACCCGCTTGCCCGGTCGATGTGGTCTGTGTCAGACTTGTTTCCTTTGGAGAAGTGATGGGCATAGACGAATGAGCAGTCTAGACGCTCGGAGAACTTTTCCATTCGGTTTACCACTTCGGAGATAGCACCGGCATCGTTCTCGTCTGCCCCTGTGGCGAGCTTATAGAATGGGTCTACGATTACGAGGTCGGGCTGGTGGTTCTCGAGGTCTTCGATGTGGTGAACGAGGTCTTCCAGGGTACGGGATTGTCCACGGAGTGAGCAGTATAGGAAGTTTGGGTTCTTTGGGTCGTAGTGGGAGTTCGCATTGACCATTTCGGCTATCCGGCGGGCGGCAATGCGTTTTTTAAGTTCAAAGTCGAGATAGATTACTTTCGAGGTTGCTGTGCGATGGCCTAACCAAGTGGAGCCGTTGGCGGCGGCTAGGCCGAGGTGTAAGAGGGAGAGGGTTTTACCTGCCTTGGATGAGCCTGAGATAATCATCTTGGAGCCTTTGTGGAGGACACCTTCGATGACCTGCTTGGGCATGGGATCTTTGTTATGGGACATCATCTGCTCGAGGGAGAGGAACTTGGGTGGAGGGAGCGGGTCATCGATTGCCAGCGAGTAGGTTTGGGGTGCATCGGATGACGGGGCTGGATAGTCTACAGGTCCTCGGGAGGAAAAGTATATATCCAGTTCATCTGCTTTAGCGAGTGTCTCGGGTGTTAGGTAATCTTCTCTATATGCCATGTTGTTAATTATGTTTAGTTTTAATTAATATGATAATGTCGGGTTTAAAGGTATCGGGATCGCGGATGATGAGAACTGATTTCTCCTCATCCATCTGATCGGCAAAGTGGCAGGCATCCGTTACAGGAACGCCTAGATTAATAAACCGTCGTGCGATCATTTTTTTGAGGAAGAACAGGTGGATCATTCAATCCTTCCAATAGATGATCGGTTGGGCGGCTGGCAGGTTGGCCTCTTTGCGTCGTGTGCCCCAGGGTAGCCGGCAAAGTTGGTTCATTAGTTTAAATCGTGGATCTCCGCCGAGCTTTTGGGATAGCTCAAGGAATGCCTTCTTGTTACCGGGAGTCCACTTGAACCAGGCGTGGAGGGATTTACCTCCTGAGTTTACGATCATCTTAAGTTCCGCCTCATTCTCAAGTCGCTTGATTAAGCCTAACTGTTGCTCGAATGAGAGGGATGGGTCATCAGTTTCGTGGAGGAGGTATTTCCGTCCAAGTACCTGTGCCTCGGACCGGTTGGGAGCATCGGCGGGGAAAGTGTTATAGGTGATGAACTGGTATTGAGACAGATCGGGTTGAGCGATCCAATCGGTAACGGGTAATAGCCTACCCTTCTCGGCCACCTGTCGCTGGATGAATATGTACTCGGATGGATCGAAGAGTTTGCTCACCGCCTCGCCGGCATTCATCGGAATGGGGTCGGATCGGAGGGTATATTTCTCGAACAAACCGGCATAGCCTAAGTTGTTTTCTTTTAGGGCGGGGTCAGGTTGTGCTACCTTTATTGGGTTCTTGGGTAGGTCGGGGTTATTATGTCGATGATATGCTCCCTTTATAGCGTTGCGTAGCTCGGCTGGTTGGTTCGGCCGGTGGGATACTTTTTCTAGTAGTGCGAGTAATGCTTTTTCTGCCTCGGCTGGGTCTTTAGTGTACCTGGTCACAACGAGGGACAAGCGAAGCAGTATATCGTGATGGGACAATAAACCGCTTGGCAGGTTTTCAAGACACCTGCGTATATCTCCTTTCAGGGTGGCCATATTATTCTTCTGCTAGGAGTCGGGCGATCTGCTCGGTAATCTTTAGCATCGCCCCTCTTTCGATTTTGGAGATTGTCTGCTTTGCGACACCTGCTTTACGGGCGATTTCATCCTGGGTAAATCCGGCATGATCGGATGGGACCGAGCGAAGCATCTGTTTTAGCCTCGCATCAGTTGCCATCTTACGAACGGTATTATTCTGTCGCTTTTCCTTCGTCATCCACCGTTACCCACTTATCGATAAAATGCTTTGGTAGTCCCGCCTCTGAGACATGGAGATCATTCTCGTCAGGCTCATGGCCTTTCCTGGAGATGTGTATAATTTCTGAAATAACCTCATACTTATGACCCAGGCGTTTGATTGCCCACGCCTCGTTGGGGAATCTAATATCATCGAATACAATGAGGCGTTTACCTATGTGGTCTTCTGCTTTACGCATGGCGGCATCCACCCATATGTTTGGATAGATCGATTCCCTGCCCCACTCTGTCCCTAGTAACTGGAGCATCCGCCTGACATTTACACCATCGGGAAATCCTGGTATCGGTTCCTCCTTTTTGTCGAGCCAGGCGGGATGCGGTAGGATGACCTTGAGCATCTCCTTTATCGGGGTGGCGAATGATAGTATGGTGGCTCCCTCGAATGACTTAGCATAAGTGCTTTTGCCTACTCCCTTGGGGCCACATAGGCCAATAATTTTAGGTGTATTCATTGTTTAGTAATCCTTGAAGTTTAGCACTAAAGTTAAAACCAGTTTTCGCCTTTTCTTTGCACTGGATAATTTTTCTACGAATATTTTGGCCTGTCATATTTCTAGTAGAAGCAATCTCTTTGAAGGTTTTCCCATCTATATAGTATTCGATAAAAATTTTCCTTTCCTCCCTATTGAGAAAGCTAAGGCATTTAGCCGCATCCTCCTGCTTTTGAATTTTATCAAGAATCTGATTCATAATATCGCCACAAAGAAGGATATAATCATCCATGCAAAGGCGAGTACCGCCATGCTAAATAAAATGTAATGGATTGGATGGAGTTTCATGGCATATCAGTAGTGGGTTTTGATCTCTCCTTCTGCCGCCAGGGGAAGGCCCTGGTAGTTCGGAGATTCTTGGGTTAGTAGTTTTAGTAAAAGGTCTAGTGCCGCCTGTCCTTCATTCTCTGCGACCTCCACAGTTACAGAGTCATGGACATGGAGACAGACCGGTAAGCCGGCGGCCTCTATTCGGATAAGGGCATCGGCGAATATGGATCGGGCGGTTGCCTGCACGATGTTTTGAAAGAGTCTCGCCCCGTAGAGTTTTACTGGTTCATATCCTCGGGTAAGGGAGGCATAGAGATCCCCGTCTTTTTCGTAGGCATTAAAGTAGCGGACAGGGTATCCACATCGTGTGGTGAATGTGATACAATCAGGAGTCTCCTTCATCCACTCACGAAATTGGTCCTCAATTTTGGACCATGCCAGCATCACATCGGGGTTCTGCGCTCGATATAGAAGTACCTGTTTTTTAGCCTCTGCTTCTGTCATGTTCACGCCGTAGCTTTTTGCTACTTCGACAAACTTTCCTGCCCCACATCCATAACCGAGCCCGAGCAGTCTAGCCTTGCATAGCTTCCTCATCTCAGGGGCAAGCTCGGCCATTGGTTCATCCTCATTGTAAAGCTTGGATGCCCGCCCATGTGCCTCGTATATATCGATCCCTCCACGGACTAGGCCGAGGAAGTTAACATCGCCTACCAGGTAAGCGATTACTCTCGGTTCTATCTGTGAGAGGTCTGCTGATACCAGTACCCTGCCCTCTGTTGCTTTAAGGCACTTTCTTGGGGTGATGCCTTGAAATTCATCCTGCATGATACCCTGAAAGTTTAAACCGCCCGTCCCGCTCCACCGCCCTGTATGTGGTGCGCCATGATACTTAAGCCTGGTGGAAACGCGACGGTCTCTTCTGATTCTAAAAATTAGAGCGTGAGCAAAATTATTTATAATATTTACTCTCCGCCACTCGGTAGTCTTTCGGTCGGTTTTCTCAAGGATATCCTCGCAGGCATCAATGTATTTCTGACAGAGCGGACCATCTATCGGCAAACCTCTGTTTGCGATTTGCCGGGTGAGGGTGGACAGGAGTCTTTCCTTTTCAGGGAACCCTGTAATTAGTTCATGGTATACCCGAAGGCAGGCTCGGGAATCATTTAAGGCATACTCGGAAAAACGAGGTTCTGCCTGTACCTCTTCAGCAGTAAGCCCCATCATATTATTTCGATCATCCTTGGGTAGTTCCTCCTGAAATAATTCTTTATATGCACCGGCAAGGGATCGAGGTAACTGGTGATAGGATGCCATGTCTGCGGTGCATAACCAGTCGGCCGGCATGAACTCGGGAACCTGCCCCTTGGTGATACCTGCCCTGCAACCATTCGAATCAAACTCAGCATTATGAGAAATAAGAGTATGACCGTTTAAGCGCTCCACCGGTAATTTCTCGGGTGGACCTACCCACTCAAACCCATCCTCGGCTACGACAGAAATTAGGGTAATCCGAAAGTCAGGATGCATTAGGTATCGGTCGAGGCCGAGATCACTGATGGAATACTTTTTCCGAAATACGGTTTCAATATCTAGAGCTACAATCATGGAACCTCCTTAAGTAAAGTTTCTGCCGAGAGGATCGCATTCTCCAGGTGAGGATAAGTGGTCTCGGGGAGATCTCTGTCTATCTTCACCCGCCAGGCCAACTCTTCATGGTCGAGCCAAATATCGGCCTGCCTGCTTCCGCAGGTAAGTATTATCTTTTCACCCCGAGGTAACCCGAGTCCCATTTTATATTTAATTTTCTTCATCTTCTTTACATAGACACTCCCACTCCTCATCGGGGCTAATCGGGGAACCGCACGCCTCGCAATGGGTTGGATCTTCCGGTGGCTCAGGATGGCCTTGTAGATGCCAATATCTCATTTTTCTATCTCCTTCCAAAGTGTACGCCACGCTAGTTCTGCGGTTTGGGGGACGACTCCGTTGCCCAGGAGCCTAAGTCTGTCCACCCGATGGGTAAGCCCATCAACTGCTCCACCCAATTCGGATTGAGCTTCGGTGACCCGTGGTTCTTCCCACTCGTACTGCTCTTCTCCTGGGCGGGCGGGCCAGCGTGTATCTTCGCTTCCTCCGCCAATATCTTGCCCCCCGTTCCGGGCTTGCGACTGCCGGGGTTCCCGGCTCGC
>Ga0194032_1000004_pt1 | contig 37834 bp, 65 predicted proteins | sample IW8Nov16_MG_FD_144486 | JGI IMG/M metagenome (GOLD analysis project Ga0194032, IMG submission 144486) | Freshwater microbial communities from the Broadkill River, Lewes, Delaware, United States - IW8Nov16_MG | ecosystem: Environmental > Aquatic > Freshwater > River | place: USA: Delaware...
GTTAGAAGCTAAGGTGAACAGTATGGATGCTGACATCAAAACACTTCTAGCCCTAGCCAACCAAAGCAAAGGTGGTTTCTGGATGGGGATGACCATAGCATCTATTGTTGGTGGCATCCTCGCTTGGTTCGCACAACATTGGATGAAATGACATGATAGACCCTGTTAGCGCGTTTGCCTTAGCGACTGGCGCATTCAACATGATTAAGAAGGCTGTTGAGGCTGGAAGAGAGATTGAAGATTGCGTTGGCTACTTCGGCAAGTTCTTTCAGGGTGTCAGCGACATTAACAAAGCAGAGGAAGAGGCTAAGAACCCACCTCTGTTTCGTAAGCTGCTCAGTGGGGGTTCTGTAGAGGAGGAGGCTTTTCAGGCTGTAGTCCATAAGCAGAAGATTCAGCAGATGGAAAGTGAGCTACGAGAGCTTATAACTTATCGCTACGGTGTGGAGACATACAGAGAGATGCTTCAAATGCGTAGGCAGATACGGGAGCAACGAGAGAAGACAGTTTATAAACAAGCACAGAGGCGTAAGGCTTTCTTGTGGAACTCACTTGCCATTGGTATTGTATCAGCCGGAATAGGCGTTATCTGGTGGCTCATTGTGTTAATGATTGATATGAAGGGTGGTTAGTATGCCATTGAAAAAAGGTAAGAGCGACAAAGCTGTTAGCTCAAACATCAGTATGCTAGTTAAAGAGGGTCGTCCACAGAAGCAAGCAGTCGCAATTGCAATGTCAAAGGCTGGTCGCAAACTACCTGAGCGTAATCAACGAGCCAAGACTAACAAGGGGAAGAAGTAATGGAAAACGATCCTTGGGAGAATATAAAAGCTCAATTAACAGCAGCTAGTACGCAAGATAATATGTTAGGTAGACCAGACTATTATGAAGATGTGTTTGCTATTCAGAACGCATTAGACGCTTCTTTAATAGAGAAAGAAGCTCAGCGTATACTAGATGATCCTGTTTTATTAAATAAGATGTTAAAAGAAGGTGGGATGGAAAATGTTGAAGTACCTAGAGGAAACAAATTATCTATAGGTATTGGCGCTCACACAGACAAAATTAATAGAGATGCTTTAATAGCTACTGTCAGAGGTTTATTGACAGGCGGTATTCCAAGTGCTATGTGGGGTGGTGCTAAATCATACATAACTGATATGATAGACACATTTAGTACCGTTAATAGAACAAATGATCCAATAGCTACATTAAATGCTTTGCAAGGATGGACAGCCACAAGGGAACCCGCCCCTGTCGTTAGTAACATGCTTAATTATAATAGACCATATAATAGTGTTGGTGATAATCGCTTACATCCTGCACCTATAGGTAGAGGCTATGATACTTCGGCTTATGGCGGCGCTGGCGGGTATGTTAATTCAGAAGGTAACGCCCCCGGCGCATCTCCGGGTGAAGTGGGAGATGCAGCATTCTCAGGTGATGTAGGGTACGATCAATGAGACACTCAGTAGGAAAACAACTCACAGCGGGTGTTACTAACACAATCTTTACAGTACCACAAGGGTATAAGGCAGAGGTGGATATGTTATTCATCTCTAACCTTGATGCTAACAATAAGACTACCACGGCTTATTGGAAACACGCTCACGATCCAAGCCATGAGATAAAAATTATTGATGCTTACCCAATGGCTTCTCATACTTTTTTACAGTTTAGCAATGGGTCTATTGTGATGCAGCAAGGTGATTCTTTTGTTATTGAACCAGAGGCTGGTGCAACCCAAAGTTGTATCATCACTTTTGACCTAAGAAAAGAGCCACAAACAGTCGCTTTTGATGGCGAATAAACTTGACAAATTCATAAATTTGTGGTATAATAGCAACAAAGGAAAAACAAATGACATACTTGGAACTTGTCAACGCTGTTTTACGGCGACTACGAGAGAAGGAAGTAACAACGGTTAACCAAACAAGTTATTCAAAACTGATTGGTGACTTTGTTAATGAAGCTAAAGCAGAGGTAGAAAATGCTTGGGATTGGAGTGCTTTACGTTCAACCCTTACTCTTACTACCACACCTGATGTATTTAACTATGAGTTGAACGGCACTAAAAATAATTTCAAAGTTTTAGATGTATGGAATGACTCTAATGACATTGAGATGCAATATAAAGATGGTTACTGGTTTAACCGCGAGTTTTTAACAGCAACCCCTCAAAAAGGTATTCCTACATTCTATAACTTTAATGGTGTTAGCGTAGACGGTGACACACAAGTTGATATTTACCCTATTCCTGACGCTGTTTACGCTTTACGTTTTAACATCTCTCAGCGTCGAGTTATGTTGGTAGATGATGCTGATAAAACAGTTTTGCCGACACGCCCCATAATCCTGCTAGCTTTTTCGATGGCTATTGAAGAGCGAGGCGAAGATGGTGGTCAACAAAGTATCAATGCTTATCAGATGTCGAGGAGTGCAATTGCAGACGAGATTGCATTCGATGCGGCACGGCATCCAGAGGACACAGTGTGGTATAGCGTATGAAACAACTCCAACCTATCTCAATTGTAGCGCCCGGCTTTAGTGGTTTAAACACTCAGGACAGCGGTGTTACATTATCTAGCGACTTCGCTCAGGTAATCGACAATTGTGTTATTGATAGGTATGGTCGGTTGGGCGCACGTAAGGGTTGGGAGATGAAGACCACTGGTGGCTCTTCTGAACTTAGTGGCTCTTATGTTCAATTCCTGATGGAGCATATCAACGCTGACGACACGACTGTTGTTTTATCTGGTGGTAACAACAAGATTTTTACTGGCGGTGCTAACGACAACGCGCTAACAGATATCACACCAGCGGGTTACTCAATAACACAGAATAATTGGCGCGGTGCTTCTCTCTTTGACCATGCGTTAATTGTACAAGATGGTCATGAGCCTCTGGTTTATTCAGAGGGCGCTGCTACAACTTTCCAGTCAATTACAGATTATCTTGACACTGAGAAAGGCATCACAGCTACTCAAAGTTATGGCGCTAACTATCCTCACGATGTGTTAGCCGCTTATGGGCGTTTCTGGACACACGATGAGAATACAGTTTATTGGTCAACTGATATTGCTGATACCACATTCCCAGCCTTTAGCGGTGGTACTAGCGGTTTGTTGAACATTGCTGCTGTCGTACCTAGTAACACAGATAATATCAAGGCTATTGCTGCCCACAACAACTTCTTAATTATCTTCTGTCAGCACAACATTGTTATTTACAAAGGCGCTGATAATCCCCTTGGTGACTTTTCACTGAGCGATGTAATTGTGGGTGTTGGTTGTATCGCACGAGACAGTGTACAAAGCACTGGTACTGACATTCTATTCCTGTCAGACACAGGTGTCCGTAGTCTGGGTCGAGTCATTCAAGAAAAGTCAGCGCCTATGCGTGACCTAACTAAGAATGTACGAGATGATTTAGTTTCTGACATCTCATTGACTCGTTTGTCCGATTCAGGTTTTAAAGATGTTAAGGCTGTTTATTCTGAGGTGAACGCTTTCTACTTGTTATCATTCCCCCTGTCGTCGCGTGTGTATTGTTTAGATATGCGACAGCCGCTTCAAGATGGGAGCGCAAGGGTAACAACATGGAATGCATTTAAAGCAACATCGTTCGTACGTAGGCAGAATCGAGATTTGTTGATTGGTAAACCTAACGGTATTGGGTTGTACAAAGGGTATCAAGATAATGGCGCTTCTTATCGTATGCGCTATTTCTCTCAATATCTGGATATGCAGTCACCAACGACAATTAAGATATTGAAACAAATTAAATCTACCGTCATCGGAGGTGGTAACCAAGTTTTTGTTATTAAGACTGGTTTTGATTTCTCGACAGCTTACGATTCTTACGCTTTTACTTTGGGTGATAGCAATTACGCTGAGTACGGTGTTGCAGAATATGGAATATCAGAATACTCAAAAGGTATCGAAATAGACACTATTAAGAGTAGCGTAGGCGGTAGTGGTAACATTATCCAAATTGCTTTCGAAGCTGACATAGATGGTAAGCAACTATCTGTTCAGAAGATTGATATTTTTGTTAAAACAGGAAGGACAGAATAATGTCTAGTTATACGAAGGCAACGGACTTTGCCACAAAAGACTCGCTTCCATCAGGTGACACAAATAAAATTGTTCGTGGCTCTGAGATGGATACAGAGTTTAACGCCATTGCTGTTGCTGTGAATAGCAAGGCTGATAAAGCATCGCCTACATTTACAGGCACTGTTACAATTCCTACTCTTGATGGTGCTGCCATCAACGGTGGTACTTACTAAGGATTTATCATGGATTGGTGGGATGAACTAACAAAAAACACATCTTGGTTGGATGTCGGTGCTAACTTAGGCAAGGCATATTTAGCTCGTGAAGCTGGTAAAGACGCATCAGCAGCTAATATGGCAGCAGGAAAGGCGGCGGCGGCAGCGGCAGAGTTTAAACCTTATAGTGTTACTACAGGGTTTGGTACCAGTTTCTTTGATAAGGATAAGCAACAAGCTGGCTATGAAATGGATCCGCGCTTACAGGCGTTTCAGGATGCTTTCTACGGTGGTGGTGCTCAGTTCCTTGGTCAGGTAACAGCAGACCCGACAGAAGCCGCTCGTAGGTATCAAGAGCAGCAGATGGGCTTACTGTCTCCATATCGCGCAGCAGAAGATCAGGCTCTACGCGCTCAACAAATGCAAACAGGGCGTATCGGTGTTGGTCTGAGCGGTGTATCACAAGGAGCAGGAACTGGTACAGGGTATGTTAACCCAGAGCAGTATCAGCGTGATTTGGCTCGTGCTCGTATTGATGCTGAAATTGCTGCTAACTCGTATGGCCAAGGTCAAGCGGATATTGATCGCGCTATCTCTCGCGGTACTGGTTTGTTGCAGTCAGGTTTTGGTGTTGAAGAGCTTGCAATGAAGCCGATGACGATTGGTGCTGATATTGGTAACAGAGCGGCTGTCGCTGGTGCTCAGGCTGGTCAGAGTTTGTTGGCTGGCGGTCAAGCAGCGGCTAACGCTAACCTTGCAACAGGAATCGGTACTGCTAACCTGTTTGGTAATGCAGGTATGGCATTGGGCGGTATGCGCTTCAATCCTACCACAGGCGGCTACGACAAAGCATAAGGAAAAAAGATGGCTAACGAATTTGAAGGATTATTCCAAACACCAAGTCAGGCGCGTAATGAGTATTTGTCTCCATACATGATTACACCAGCACAACAATCACAGCAAGGTTTGTTGCAGCAGATTGTAAGCACAATGAGCAATGCTGGTGCTGGTTTGGGTTATGGTATTGGTAAACTTGCTGGTGGTAGTTCACCACAAGAGATTGAAGCTAATGCGGTTCAAAAGGCTATGGCTGATGTTAAGAAGCTAGGTCTAGCAAACCCAGCATCAGAATTCTCTGCTTTGAGTAACTTACTACAGCAAAACCCTGCTACTCAGAAACAAGCGTCTATTGCCCGTCAAAAAGCATTTGAGTTAACCAAGCAACAAGAAGAGCAACAGCTTATTCAGAGAGCGGCATCTTACCGCCAAGAGATTGCTAACATGCCTACCAACTTGTCTCAGGAAGAGATGTTGGCATACACCGAGAATGCTGCTCGTAAGTATGGTAAACCAGAGCAAGCGTTGGACGCTGTTAAAGCTGGTTATGCTCGTGACGCTGAAAATAAACGTGTTGTCGCCGCTACTAATGTTCTTCAAAGAGCGTTTGCTATTAAAGACAAAGAAGGTAATGTTGTATCAACAATGGACCCTGTTGTAGCTGCGATGGTTGCTAAGGATAAGGATTTGACTAACCAACTTTTGAATGATCGTTTACAAGTTAAGGATATTCAAACCAAAGTTATTACCGATGCAGATTCCGTCAAGTTGGTTAACGCTGTTAGTGGTGAAACTATTAAAGAATATGGTAAGCCAACAGGCGGTGCTAAGACTAGCGTAGACGTGAACTTGGGTGATGTATTCGCAAAAGCATCAGCCGCAGCAGAGGGTAAAGCATGGGGCGAAGCGTGGGAGAAGATGGGTCTTGATTATGCACAAGGTGCTTCTCTGATGCCTTTGGTTAAAGATGTAGCCTCTGCTGTTAATAGTGGTCAAGTATTTTCTGGTGGATTAGCTACACAAAAACTAGCATTGGCTAAATTTGCAGGAGGATTAGGTTTTCCTGTTGACGAAGAGACTATTAAGAATACTGAGCTTCTTCGTACAACAACTGCTAGGGCTGTCCAGAAGATTGCACGAGCTTTTCCGGGTTCGCAGTCAGATAAGGAATTGGCTCAGTTGTTAGCAAGTCAGGCTAACTTTGAACAAAACTTACCTACGATTATGCGTTTGTTAAGCGACCTTACAACAGAGATGGAAGCGCAACAAATAACATATCGCGACCTAGACAAGTTAGGCGAAAAAAGACGAACAACTAACAAGAATATTATGTATGCTGAAACGCTAACTGACCTACAAGAACTTAAACGTTTGAATGAAAAAGGTAGAGCAAGAAAAGCAACAGCAGCAGATCAAAAACGTGCTAAAGAATTGACTCTGAAATTATCAGGTCGTTAACAAGGAGATTGCATGGCAACCGATAATTTTGATTGGGACAACTATCAACCACCAGAGATGACAGAGGCTCCTTCACGTGAGGAGATGCTTAAACAAGAGCAGGAAAGAGAGCGAACTCGTGCTGGTATCGGTTTGGCTGTTAACCCATTTTCCAGTATGTTCTTTGACCCTGAACCTTCGGCGTTAGGGACTACTGGTGGTTTAGTAGGTAGTGTTGCTGCGGCAATGAACCCACAAGCAAGAGTGTTGCAGCCACTGGTCAAAGCTATTTCAAAGGTTCCTAAAGCTGCTCCTTTTGCTCCATCATTAGCTGGTACAACATACGGTACTGTTGCTGGTGTTGGTGCTGAGCAGGTACTAGACCCGAATTCTAAACTGTTTAGTACTGAAACAGGTAAGAAGTTGGTTGGTTCGTTAATTGAAAATGCTTTGTTTGATGTTGGCGGTAACCTTGCTTTTGCTATTGGCGGTAAAACATATAATGTTGGTAAGGCTACACTAGAAAAACTTGGGTTGAAGAAGAGCGTATTCCATGATGAAGGCGCTGCTGCCCGTTTGTTAGCTCAGGAGATTCTATCTAAACATGGCGCTACGTTAACTCGTGGGCAGTTAACAGATAATAATACTGTTAAAGGCGTCGAGAGTTTATTGGAGAACTCTTCCGCAACCTCTATTATGAATGCACGTAGTAACGCATTCTATAAAGCCATCCACGGTGAATCAGTTGACATTCTAAAAAGTCTTGATGTCTCTCCCGACTTCAAAATTGCTCTACGCATTGGCGACCCTACACAAATGACTGTCGGTAAGCGATGGCAGGGTGTGGTGAGTGCTGCTGAAAATGAGTTGAAAGAAACCGTTAAACCTGTCTACCGTGAGATGCGTGAGCAAGCAGATGGCTTTATGGTTGACATGAAACCATTGAAGACAATGGCTCAACTTGAATGGAATCGGTTGGCTAAAGGTAAGTTCGCTGGTGCAGGCGCTGAGAAAAAGAAAGTTCTAGAACAAATCATCAAACAAGATGACGTTGTAGACTTTGAGACAGCGCATGATTTGCGTAGCGGATGGGCAGCAGCGGCTCGTGAGAGCGTTATTGATGGCGTACCTAACACTACCCTACGTGGGCAATATGAAATGGCTTCTAAGGCTCTTAGTAAGCAAATGGATCGTATTGCTGTTATCACCTTTGGTAACGAAGAGCAAAAAGCTCTGGCACGTAGTCTTGGTTTAAAAGGCGGTATTGATAGCCCCGCTGGTCTACGAACTGGTGAGTATCGCGCAGACGGTATAAACAAACTTGCTGATCTAAACCTGCCTTTCACTGAGGCTAATTTCGGTAACAACCCAATGTTGCGTAAGTACTTCAACGCACAGAAGGCTTACAAAGATGGTATGCAGGGTTTGTACAGCGACACAATGTCTGCTGCTATGAAGCTGTCTCCTTCGGATGTTGGCGGCTACCTGTTGAACATGAAGTACCCTGAGCGCCTGTTTGATGTTCATAAGGCTTTGGTTCAAGCTGAGAAGTATGCCAAGGGTTCATCTAAGGGTTTACGCCAAGAGTTACAGTATGGCTACTTAGATCAGATGTTTAAATCAACAGAGGATTTGGTTGGTTTTGCTAAGAGATATTCGGATGATAAAGAGTTTGCAAAGACTTTTAACTTCCTGTTCCCAGAAGGCGAAACACGCAAGAAAGTAACTGACCTGTTGAAGACTGTTCAGATTGGTTTACCAGAAGCGGCTCAGGGCACTGTCCTACGAAATCGTGTAGTTGGTGGTGTTGCTGGTGTAGCCACTGCGGGTGCTGCTTACTTGGCATTGAACGAGGATGCGCGGCAGTATATTGACTTAGGCAACCTAGGCTTACAAGCTGGTGTGTTAATCATCACTCCACGTTTACTTGCTAGAGCGGTCACAAACAAAAATGCTATGGATGCTTTAGCTGGTATTACCAAAGCTCAAAGTAATCCTAAGTTTGGCGGTTCTATCTTGGCTCAAAACCTAAAAGTACTGCAAAACGAAGGTATCTTGAATAGTCAGTATATAAAAGAAGTAGATAGAATTCTGTATGGCGACCCTGACAAGGGAGAACCAATACCGGATACGTTTAGTTTTAGCCCACTAAACTTTGACTGGGATTCTTACCAGCCACCTAAGTAACAAAAAAGCCCCTAGGCAGAAATGCTTCGGGGCTTTTTTTTTAGTCTTGAATTTCTAAGACTTCATCATCTAGTTCGGAGAACTCACCAATGTAGATGGAGAAGAATGGGATTTTAATTAACAAACCCTCGTAGGCTGCAATAAACCGTCCCTCTTCATCGCCAACCACATGACAGATATTGTCGTTGTGCTCAATGTCGAAACCAATACCTAGGCGCATGTTAATGTGTAAGCTCATATTTACTATCCTCGTGTTTAATTCTTGCAATGATGTAATTCTTAACCAGACTACTACGAACAATGTCAGCGACTGAGAACTCAATCTCTGTAAACTCTTTCATTGTACGCAGAATGGTTAGAAACTCCAACAACCCGCTTTTGTCATTCTTCTTTGTTAGGTCAACCTGTCGGTAATCTCCACATAGGAAGAACTTTGAGGTGTGACCGATACGAGTAATGATTGTGTCTAGCTCGTGCATTGTACAGTTTTGACTCTCATCCAGAATAACAATAGCATTGTTAAACGTTGTACCCCGAATAAACGAGGTAGAGAGGAACTCCACATATCCTTGCTCGACTAACCGATCCCAAGCATCTTTGCGTTTGAACAGTTCAGCCGCTATCTGTTTATACGGCTCTGTAAACTGGTTCATTTTCTCTTCTGCATCGCCCGGCAGATGACCCATCTCACGGCTCTGGACGCTACTACGAATGATAACAAGACGCTGGTAGGGGTTGCTCTTGTCCATGACTTCCTCCAATGCCTTGTAGAAAGCAATGTAGGTCTTACCCGTACCAGCCACCCCAGACAGAGCACAGAAGTAATGACCCTGTTGGTAGGCGTCAAAGAACTCTTTCTGTTTCTCTGTTTTGGGTGATATTGTTATCATGTCGTCCAGTCGCATCTTCAAGCTGTTTTGCTTTTGCTCTGGCTCTGTTACTCGTTTTTTTGTTACCATTTAAGCTGCTTTCCCCCATACGTCATCCCAAGAGCCTTTGGTCGCGCCCTTAGAGTAATCTGTTACACGTTGTTCAAAGAAGTTGGTATGACTAACACCAAGCATACCGTCAACCCACGGCAGCGGATTCTTCTTCACCTTAAACACACCCTTCATTCCCATGCTAATCAACCGACGATCAGCAATGTAACGAATGTACTGTTTAACTTCCTCTGCACGTAAACCCTCAACATCAAACATCCCAAAGGCAAGGTCGATGAACTTGTCCTCCAAGGCTACCATCTCCTGAGCAATCTCTTTGATGCGGTCGCTGGTGCTCTCGTCTGGGTTTTGTTTCACCCACTCGCGATACACCTTAATCATCCCCTCAGCGTGTTGCGTCTCATCTACGATACTCCATGCGATGATCTGACCCAAGCCTTTCAGCTTACCGTGGCGAGCAAAGTTCAACAACATGACAAACGAGGAGAACAGTTGCATACCCTCACCAAATGCGGATATTGTCGCTATCTTCTCCGCAACAGGAGCGTCACCAAGGTTCTGGTAATACTCGTGCTTCTCTACCATCTCACCGTACTGCATAAACTCGTTGTAGGTGCTCTCAGGCAGTCCCAGAGTCTCGATCAGGTGGGCATAGGCAGCAACGTGCAAAGCCTCGCGTCCAGCAAAACCACTCATCATCATCCGCACTTCTGGTTGTTTAAACACAGGTAGGTAGTGTGTGTAATACCCGTCCCCAATGTCTAAGTCACCCTGCACAAAGAATCGTAGGATTTTGGTCAGGAAGTCTTTCTCTTGTTTGTTCAGCTTCTTCTGGTAATCCTTTAAGTCCTCACCCATCGGCACTTCTGTGTGTAGCCAATGGCTTTGCTCATGTTGCAACCAAGCATCATACGCCCACGGGTACTTGAATGGCTTGAATGTGTTTCGCTCTTCTGTTAACTGTGGCTTCATGTTATCCCTTTAAAAACTCTCGAAACTGTTCCTCTGTCATTGTACCACCCTTGCGGTTAACAATGTTTTCATTCTCATCGATAAGCAGCATTGTTGGGATGGTGCGGATGCCATAGAAAGCGGCTGTCTCGCGGTCTGTATCCACGTTAATCTCTACCATAGGTATGTCATGCTCAACCTTGCTGATAACAGCGCTGAGCGCCTTACAAGGGGCACACCAGTCTGCATAAAACTTCAATATCTTCATTACCAATGTCTCCATACGTTAACAATAATGTGTAGACAGGTGATTATCTCTAACCACCTAATCCAGCTTAACCTTCGCAAGCGAGACATGTTTCCCCGTTTGCAATGGCTGTCATGTCAATAGTCTCCTCAATACGCTGACGTTGAATCTGAGCACCAACCTTGTCTGCCTTACGCACCTTATCGCTACGCAGGTAATACAGGCTCTTTAACCCCATCTTCCACGCCATGAAGTGAACAGCATGTAGGTAGGCAATCGTTGTATCGGGTCGGAAGAATAGGTTAACACTCTGTCCCTGATCGATAAACTCCTGTCGATCTGCTGCTAGTTCAACCAACCATCGCTGGTCAATCTCCATCGCTGTTTTAAACACTTCCTTTACGTCCTCTGGTACGCCCAAATGCTGAACGCTACCATCGTTGGCAATAATAGAAGCCCAAGTGTCATCGTCGTCCATACCAAGCTCAGCAAGACGTTTAGACAAGAATCGGTTACGGTAGACAAACGCGCCACTTAGAGTATCCTGCCTAAATACATTTGCTCGATACGGCTCAATGGATGGCGAAGTGTTACCCATAATAAGACTGGAAGAAGCATTGGGAGCAATAGCCATGTGATGACTAAAACGGCGGTCAACCCCAGACCAAGCTGCATCCGGGCAAGCGCCTCTCTTGCGAAACAGAATATTGTCTGCACGTAAACATTCCTTGTTAATGTGACTAAAAATATCTTTGTTAGTCAGTTTAGACATAACACCATCAATCGGTATGTTGTTCTTCTGCAAGTAGGCATGGAAACCTAAAGAACCAAGTCCAACAGACCTCTCATTGGTAGCAGAACGAACAGCACGACGAATATGGTCAGGAGCATTATTGATGAAATAGTCAATAACATTATCAAGCATTTCCATAATATCTGGAATAAACTGTTTGTTATCTTTCCAATCATCATAGTACTCCAAGTTAACACTAGACAAGCAGCACACCGCTGTCCGATCTGCACTGGTAGGTAAGAAGATTTCGGTGCATAGGTTTGACCCGTTAATCTTCAATCCCTTGTCATCCAGCCAAGATGGTAATGCACGGTTAGCTGTATCAATGAAAATCAGATACGGCTCACCTGTCTGCATACGCAAGTCCAGAATCTTCTGCCACAACGCCTTAGCACTAACCACTTCCACGACCTCGCCATTGGCGGGGTTTTTTAATTCCCAGTCATCGTTGGCGTCACCGTCTTTCATGCTACGCTCAATAATCTCCATAAACTCATCACTGATATTGATCCCGTGATTAAGGTTAAGAGTGCGTAGGTTTTGATCTCCGGTCGGCTTACGCATTTCCAAGAATTGGATAATGTCAGGATGAGAGATGTCCAGAAAAGCAGCGTAAGAACCACGGCGTGTTCTGCCCTGACGATATGCCAAGGAGGAAGCATCGTACATTTTGAGGTGAGGCATAACACCAGTTGACTTATCATCACTGTTGCGAATCCCAAGATGAACACCGACACCGCCGCCCAACATGCTAAGCCAATTAGTCTCAGAAAGGTTGTCGACCAAACCCTCTGCGCTATCCTCCATATAGTTGAGAAAGCAGCTAATAGGTAGTCCACGCTTTGAACGACCAAAAGAAAGAATAGGAGTGCTATAACTGAGCCAATGCTGACTACTATACTCATAAAGTCGCTGAGCATGGGCAGGGTCGCTGCTAAAAGCCTCCGATACATAAGCAAATCTCTCCTGTGGGCTAACCTCGTGTTCCATCATGTAACTTTCGCGTAGTCGCTGGATGCCTAAAGCATCGAACAGCTTGTCACGCTCCAAGTTGATTTTAATTGTCATCAAGTAGTTCCTCTAAATAATCAGCCATGTCTTCGATACGGTCTTGGAACTTGGCAACAATCTCTTCGCTGTTAATCTCTAACAACTCCAAGATTGTCACCTCGTCCAGACGTTTGAGTTTATCACAAATGTCAGGGAGTGTCAGCATATTTCTTCTGTAAGTAATTCATAGAAAGAAACATCTCGTCAAACGCTCCATCCTTGACTTCGTTTAACATGACCAACCCTCGCCAATGTGTGTTGCTTAGTTGATCCATGTAATCTTCGTCGTGTAGGTAGAACGAACCAGCAATTATTCCACAGATTGCCGTCCCGTCTGCTCTTTTGCCGTAAGCAACTTGTTTACCCTGCTGATGCCCAGCAACACAAGACATATGGAGCTTATTAACGATAACACTAGCAGTGCTGGCTGCCCTACCCATAGCACCAACTGGAAAGTAGTGGCAGAAACCAACACCATTGATAAAAACAGGTTTAAGAAATTCATATACTTCCCAATCTTTTTTGTAGTTAAGGTCATCAGTCGAAATAACACCTTCGAGCATAGGCGTGTTAGCCACTGCGCGGTTGATGCGGTTCTCATGGTTACCCATTGTTAAAATCATACGAGGCTTGTAAACCTTGTGCTTTGTCGCCTTCTGTGTTGCCTGTAAGTCGCGCAACGGTTTAAGTAGCTTCTTCATACCTATCTGAGCAGCGGCAATGTCATCTTTGTACCGCTTACCCTCAAAGTATTTACTACCAGCCTTATCATGGGTTGACAAAGAGGGCATATCTGCAAAGTCGCCAATGTTGATAACAACGTCTGGTCGATAATCGCAGATAGCCTTTCCAGCCCATGTAAGGTGGTCGGTAGCTACTCCCGGCTTTACTTGACAGTCAGGAATAACTAAGATTTTCATTTACCGTCGTCCCAATAGTTTTCCAACATAAGGTCAACCTTTTCGTAGACGCCGACATAACCACAAGAATCTAGGAACGCGGCAAACTGTCGCATAACATCATCCCACCTTGCATCTTCGCTACAAACGTAAAAGTGTTCGCTGGTTGTTGTCACGCTAGGTCGCGAGCTAGTCTTCTTAAAATGGTAGTACTGCTTATCTTCCATGTTAACCTCCATAAATACTGGGGAACTGTTCAGTCAGGATTGCTTTGCATTTATCCGCGACTGCTCGATGTTCCTTCTGTGTTGCTTCATCACAGCGAATGTCTACATAATGCATCCAACTCCGCAGTGTGCCATTCATATACATTCGACTCATTGTTAACCCTTCCGGTAATAACTTACGAGCCACCTCTTTAGCGATGCCGTTGTTAAGGGCAGCACCATAAGAGTAACGAGCCTGTGCGACTACTACCGCCTGTTGCTCATCCCACCAACGTTGTAGCTCTCGATCTTGGGTAGGGAGGCTGTTCTGCCGATTCTTTTCATCCTGCAAACGAACCTCACCATACTCCATGTCGAAAGCCTCCGCATAACGCTGACTGAACTCTTGAAAGCTAAACGAGCGGTGGCGAATAATCTGTCGCGCAATATCTCGTGTACATTCAATCTCCATACAGACGTTAACCATCTCAAAAGGTGACCAGTGTTTGTGTTTCATCAGGTATCGGAGTAGCTTTGGAGCAGTCTCTTTGTTATCCTGATTACTAGGGTTTGAAACACGAGCCATGTACGCTACCTTCTCCTCCGCGTCGGGGGTAACCCACACTAACTTCACGTTCATTTCTTCTTCCTCTCTTTTCGTTCTTCTGCTGTTTTCTCTTTGTGGCATGGTTTACATAACACTTGTAGGTTTTCAGCTTCACAGTAAAGTCTGTTCATGTATGTCCACCAATCCTCGAACCCAACTTTAGGGTCAACCACAGGATCAATATGATCTACTTGAACGTTTCTAGCAATAAAGAACCCACCACAACTAGCACACAAATAGTGTTCAGCTAACCTACCACTCAGTTTATTTGTCTTCTTACCAACCGATGCGTCTTTCAGAGCCTTCCACTTTGGCGGGAAGCGCTTCATGTAAGCACGTAACGCTGAGATTATGAAAGCCCTAAACCTAGCTTCTGTCCATTCACCGTCGTTATACTTTCTGTTGCTCATACTGGTATAACAACTGAGCGAAACCTTCTACAAATCGCTCGTCATGGTCACGTTCACCCATAGTGAACAAGATCGCATGAACTAACTCATGGTAAAAGGTAACGGCGCGATCCTGTCCTGTCAGCCTCTTGTTAATCAAAATCTTACAGGCATCTGGGTTTGTAGCGCCTAGGTCAGGCATATCTGTTTCTACTACATCCCATATACACCCCGCTAGTTTAAACTTCTTCATTCGGTGGCTCCCATAGTTCGTTGGGCTTCCTGCGTAACCACAAGAGCCTGCCGTTTTCTAAAACACGTTCTTTTCCCAGAGCCTCCACACAACACGCATAGAACTCTTTCTCCGTCTGGAAAGGCGCAAGCATCTTCTCCGAGCGCACTGCACCAACACGCGGAATTCCCTTGATGTTGTCTGCTGCGTCGCCCATAAGAATCTGCCTGTAAAAGAACCGCAACCCTTCCTCTGGTGTTACCTTCTTCTTTTCCTTCTTCACAAAGTTGTAGTGCCATGCCGGAACCTGCATAAAGTCTTTGTCAATCGACACAATGATGGCTTCTTCGCCAAGCTCTGTCGCTCGAATTGAAATGTCGTCATCTGCCTCTTGTCCTTCACTAACACTAGCGCCCCATGCCGTTTGTAAATATTCCCGTAGGAGAGGTAGGTGCTTCGGCTTCTTAACATCCTTCCTGTTGCCTTTGTAAGGTGCTGTTACCGCAATGTCATTACGAAAGTTTGTTTTGCCTGTTAGGAATAACTCGTGGTCATCGGTATCTACCAGATCAAACATCAACAAATCTTCGAGAAACACCGCCATTGTTTCGATAGCGGTATTCTCATGCTCATCATCAGTAGCAAACCCTACCCGATAACAGAGAATATCTGCATCAAGTAGGGCAATCATTACAGCAACTCGTCGTCAGCAAGAGCGACAGCGCCGCCTCCTGTGTATGGAACTAGCTCAGTGACAACCAACCGTTTCAGGGATGGGCTAACACCCTGCTTACCCTTCCACGCCCAAGAGTAAGGTTCAACGATAGCGGCTGCTTTTGAGCCGTTACCAAGGATATCGCCTTCAAGAGGTGAGCCACCGTCATCGTAAGCACTCATAGGACGCTTACTCTTACAAGTGATATAGAACCCCTTACCTTCTTTGTTCTTGACTTCAATACCAGTTTGCTCTAACGCCTGGACTGCCTTCTCTGACAAGTTGCACAGATCGACCTGATAGCGACCAGACATCTCGTTTGGCTTGTTCAAGAAAGCCCACATAACATCAGCTTTAATTTTGATTGCGTTTGTGTTCATAAATAACTCCTTAGTGAATTGGGTTGTTGTCGCCTTCGTCAGCAACTTCGTAAAAACTTGATGTAACCAGCGCTAGCATATCCAGCACTTCCATCTGACTTAGTTCTTGGTTGAAAGTTAGATGCACTTCACCGTCTTTCTCTGTGATAAGAATGATGCTCTCAGCACCATCCAAAGCATCTGCCAAGTTTGTTTCATCAATCAATGCGTTTCCTTCCAGTTAGCGCCTACATGATATTCTCCTGTTACGGGGCACCGCAGCCCTAATGCCACGCCTGCTTCCTCGATAGCTGCTACCGCCATCTTACCTACCGTTTCTGCATCCTCTTCTGGGACTTCCACCTGCCACTCGTCGTGGACATTTGCACAGAACTTAGCGTCTATTATACCACACTTTAACTTATTATTCAAGATAACCAAGGATTTTTTCATTAAAATTGCCCCTGCACCTTGTAACAAAGTATTCAATGCGCTATGTTCGCTTCGCACTAACAAATGTCTACCATCTAAGCCCGGCAAATAACCTTTCGCGGCAAGCCTACCGACCTTCTCTTTCAATTGTTTCAACGCTGGTGTGTTCTTCAAGAAGCGATTCATTAGCTTTCTGCCTTCCTGCTCACTACCACCAACGATAGAACCAATCTTCGCAGCACCAGCGCCGTACAGGAAAGCATAGATAAACGTCTTCGCTGTATTACGGCTTTCTAGCCCTGCTGCCTTCTGGTTTGCGGTATGTATATCACCATTCAGGATTTCGTTTGTATATCGAGCATCCTGCATATAGTGCGCCAACATCCGCAACTCCAAACCACTAGCGTCGATACCAACTAACTTGTTGCCAGCATCGACCGTCCACAATTCCCGACACTCTGCCCCATATTCTGAGCCGCTGTTGGGAACCTGTGCCATGTTAGGGCTAATATGCGTCATACGCCCCGTCACGGCTCCATTTGTTATCACCCTACCGTGTACCCTACCGTCTTCCTTAACAACGTCAAACCAACTGTTGATCTGCGATATACGCTTTTGCAACATCAGGTAACGTGCAATCAACTTAGCTTCTGGTAGATCAATACCTTCCAGAACTTTTTCGTTGATGATGGTAGAACCCTTCTCTGTTTCCTCAGTGAAGTTAACACCCAACCCTTGTAGCCGCTCTGCAATTTGCTGTCGACTGCCGGGGTTGAATGGGGTCACCTTAGTTTTAAGAGGTTTTCCAGTTTTCTCACTAACTCGTTCTTCGACAATTGGTGGAAAGACACTTTGCAGTTTGCTTTCAATATCAGCAACCTCGCCTGTAAGCTGAGCAAGCAAAACCTCACCTTTCTGTTTATCGAATTTAAAACCATGTTGTTCCTGCCTTTTCAAAATAGCGGCAACTTGATGTTCCAGTTGTACGCTTTCGCCCCAACCTTGTAGCTCCGCTTCTAACATACGAAACAGTTGTACGGTAACTGCTACGTCCTGCTTACAATAAAACCGATTGAGGCTATCATGTGGATCATCATAAGGATCAGTAGAAACCTTATCATACGGTAGTCCTTTTATCCAATGCCAAATACGTGTGTACTCGACCTTATGATTCCCCAACCTCTTTCCCCATGCCTCTAAACTGTGACCCCCTTCGATGCTTGGATTGAGCAGCCTTGACATTATCAAAGTATCTCTCACTTTCTTCAATCCAATCTTCGTTTCCCACAGCTTGTTTAAAACTGGTGCGTCGAAGCCGATCAAGTTGTGCCCGATCAGCCTGTCGGCTTTGTTTATCAAGGGTATGAGTGTATCTGGTGTTGTGTGACATACGTACTCGTTTGTGTCGCTGTTATGGGTATAGCACAGCCAAATCTTGGTCTGCTTACTGTCTGTCTCGATATCGAGAACTAAGTCCACGGTTACTCCTTTTTAGGTTTTAGTAAGAACCATCCTGATATGATTGTCCCATCTTTTTCTATCTTATCTACATGACATTTTATATGTGTCATCTTGTTTTCATTTGTATAGACATAAACCATACGGTTGTTGTCGTAGAACTCGATTGAAGTGTACTCGATAACATTCTCCATCACTATCCTTTCGCAATTTCAATCTCCACAAGTTTAGCATAACCGCCCACATCGTGCCAACTGTCGTCATAGAATGGGTCACCATTAACTATACGGGCTAGCTTGTTGGCAATCAAGTCCAAGCTCTCCTGCATATAGGGTTCCATTATACTCCAACTAGCGCCATCACGCAAGATTTCCTTTAGCTGTTGCGCTGTTGTTGACACGTTGTGATACTCCCCATAGCGGTTACCTCGTGTATCTAGTGTTTCTGTTACGTCTTTCATCAAAACATTCCTTCCAAGTTTGGCTTGCGATAACGCTCACCCTTCTTAATCTTACCATTGTCGTCAAACTCAGGGAAACCCTTGTAGTTAAACTTAGACCAATTACTGTCGTTAACCTCTTGACAAGCCGCTACCATATCCATCTTAGCGCAATGAGCGACACCGACTGCCGTAACCACCTGATCTGCTAATGAATCAAGAAGCTCCTTACGGTTAACATCAGGGGCGGTTCTTTCTCCGCTCTTCAACGCATCAGCGAAATCGGTCAACGTATTAACAGCATCGCGTAGGTAGGTGTCTTGATCCCACTCAATCCCTAGCGCATCCATCATCTCGATAAACTCCTCGATATGACAGCCTAACTGAACGTTGAAATCTTTGTGTGTCGGCTCTGGTCTAGCGCGTTTGTGCCACAAGGTGATGTTGTCAATCATTCTCTTTCCTTCGTTTAGGTAAGGGTGTCCAGCCAATCCAGAACCCATCTTCAATTATAGCAGGAGATAACAACCCGTGTGAGGCTACGCCGTAAATGCTTAGTAGCTGTAACTTAACCCCATGAGGTGCTGTCTCTATCGGTCGCCAGTAGTAATCGTGGTCAACGTAGGCAGCCCCGTCACCACTAACTTTGTCGGTCATGTGTTCTTCTCTTTTAGTTTGGCTTCGATGTAGTGGTTAAAGGGCACGCCATCCTCGTCAAGCTCTGTCATATCAGCGTCCGGCAGACCCAATTGCTCACATATGGCTTGTCGTAGTGCGGTGATGGCTTCGTTACCAATTTTAGGCAGACTCGTGTAGTTGTTGTCGATGTATTCCAACGCCTCAACCGCCTTCTTCATTGCTTCAATGCTCATGTGTTCTTCTCTTTCAAAATGGTGCCTCCTCTGCTGTAGTTACAATGTGGTTACAACGAATACGCTCAGCCAGCTTCTGTACCCATAGAGGTTTAACACCAAAAGGGTTGATGCAAACACCATGCTCGTTATACCCATACTGTTTAATCACTTCAAGTTTAGCCATAATCCCACCTGTGCAAATGCGTAGCCAATCCATATCATACCGTTAGCGCCTTCACCCTTAGCCCATTGCAGTATTCCTACTGTAAGATAACCAAGACCAGTAGCGCCAACGATAACCTGCTCAACCATTATAAACCTGCGACTTCCAAAGACTGATTATACTGCCGTGAACATTTTTACTCACTGCGTGTGCATAACCTTCTTTTCTAACAACTCCCTGCTTTTTAGCCGCTGTCGCAATATAGCCCCAAGCCCTGTTATCAGATGGTTCACCTAAGTAATCATTGGCTAGGCGTACATCTTCTGTCGTGAATGTGTCATTCCTTGTGGCGTAGTCAACAAAAGCAGACAACGCTTGTTTCTTCCACTCAGCGCCAGCCTTATCTGCCGCCAACTTTGCCATCTCTTGACCAAATAAACTACCTTGTATCATAACGCTTCATCCTCTATTAGATCAGCTTCGCGCAGTATACCATTGTTTTGGTTATATTGCAAGCCAAATTTAATCCCTGTTGCCCGACCAGTAAACCGATCTTTCAACACCCTGAATGTTGTCGTCTGCCGCTTAATCGGGTCTGAGTGCTGTTTGTTGCGCTCCAAACCAAACATATAGTGACTCCAACGTGCGATGGCTCGACTGCCGGTAAAATGCTTCTCCATCACTCGACCGCCTTCCTCGTGGCTCTTACCCTCTGGTGTGGTTAGGTGGCTAATGAAGTGAATGATTACACCTAGCTCCTGCGCCAACGACGCCATGTCAGCCATAATTCCATCTAACGCTCTACGCTCGTCCTGTTCCTGCGCCGATAGCGCTGTCAGGTGGTCTAGGTAGATATGTTCGATATCGTATGCCTTGTTGAAATACTTGATGATGCCTTTGATTGTCTTCCAATCCATAGCACCGAAGTGTTCCATCATGTACAGTTGCTCACGCGATTCCAAACGCTCTACGCTTTCCTCGTACTGCTTACGGTTCCAATCAGCATCAGGAACATGGTACAAACGCTGGTCTAGCTTACCCATCACTCGTTGCCCTGTTTCGACCACGTTTTGTTCTAGGTAAATAACGCCGACCTTCTTGTTTAGCGTCTCGATATCGTAGGCGATCTGCTGTGTGAAAACGTCAGTCTTACCGACACCGACACCAGCACCGAACGCGTATAGCTCACCCTTACGACGCCCGTATGTAAGCCCTGTTAGCGTAGGAAAACACCAAGGTACACCAGGCACTGGTGGGGTTAACAAACGCTCCTTGATATCGCTGATAGTGACAATACCCTCTGGTTTGTACTTCTCCGATGCCAACCAAGCCTGAGAGAATAACACCTCGGCGCGATCGACCAACCAGTCGCTAGCGTCCTTGTACTGCTGGTTATGCCTGAACAGCAAAGCCTTACCGCCAAACAACTCGGCAACCTTGTTCGCAGCTTCACGACCAACTTCATCATTGTCAAAGCAGATTAACACCTTGTCGAATGAATCGAGCCATTCATAAGCCGCCTTACAGTCACTCAATGCCGACTGAGCACCCGAACGAATGCTGACAACGGGTTGTTTACCGCCCATCATCTGGTACGCGCTCAAAGCATCAAACTCACCTTCGCAAATGGTGACGATATTACCGCCCTTCGCAAAGTTGTTTTGACCGAATAAGGTAGATACCTTCCAATCGCCTTCGACCTTAAACTGCTTGTCTTTACTTCGCACCTTGTTGGCGACGTGGTTGCCTGTTTTGTCAAAGTAGGGAAACAACACCTCCCCATCTGGTGTTAACTGAACCCCAAAGTCTTCAATGGTCTTTAGAGCCAATCTCCTGTCGCTAATACCGCTCTGAAACGCATCAGAACGGCTCATAACGGGTTTTTTTGATGTAGTTGATACATCGGTATAGGTAGGCATTGAAAATCCGTTCTCGGGTTTATCTCTCGTTTGACAAACAAAACAATACTTCGACCCGTCCTCGTTGATAACAGCCCCATCACTACTGCCGCAGTGTTCGCAGGGTATGTGTGTCTTTTTGTAGTTTGGCATTAAAGCTCCCAACTGTCGTGCAGTGTTTGCATCGCCTCAATCTCTTCAATGGTCAACGAACGCTGTTTTGACTCTTTGAATAAACTCTCCAAAAAGTTGTGTAACCCTATTGCGTTTACAACATCAATAGCGTCATGGACTGTATAGTACAAAGTAGTCTCTTCAATATTATTCATCATATCCCCTCGTTAGGTCAAAACAGTCTATATAGTTAGCAACATCTGTGCCAACCTCGTTACGCAAGTCTTCGCGCGTTATCACTTTTACGTCGTCTTCAATAGTTGACAAACACTTTTCGCACATATCCATGAATTCGCTGTTACTAGCTCGTCGCATGGTAGTCTCAAAATCTGTCAACATCACGTTACAACATGAGCATCTCATTCGGTAATTCCAATCAATAAAACAAAAAGTATGAGTAACACAAAGTATATCATACACTCTTTACTTTTACAAGTTTAAAGACCCCCTCTTGGTTGTTTTCTTCCATCCAATAGAGCGCATTAGCTCGTTCTGTCGTCCGGTAGACAACCATGTTCGACCACTTTGTGCGGATTTCATACATACATAGACTCCAAATTGATAACCCGCGTTGTTTTGTGATCCCTGATTTCCTCTATCTCCACTTGCTGGTCATCAAATTTGAAGTTTAAATCGTCAGCGTCCAATGAATCCATGACAGCCGTCACCACCTCGTCGTCCTCGGTTTCATCCATAACGACTGTCATAACTGCATAGCTGTATTCGATTTTCTTTACGAGTACTTTGTAACAATTCATGTTAAACCCCTAGGTAGTGTTCCAACTCTTGCTCGTCTGCTTCATCTTGTGTGACGATACCGCGTTTTAACGCCTTTTGTAGGCGTGATTCGGACAGATAGCCAATCAACACTTCTCGCGGTAGCGCGTCCAATAGCTCGAACAAAGCCGTGATATCGCCATCGGAAACGTCGTTCAATACTTGGTCTGCAACTATGTCTAAAAAATCGTCTGAGTGCATGGTAAACCCCTTTAAAGGTAGTGGGACAAGGATAAAAAGGCGACCAAAGCCGCCACCAGAAAAAAGTTAAGCCACATAGATAACCCCATCAATCGCAACTTCTTGGATCGTCTCGCGGTTAACTGCACGATAGCCCTTATTTTGGATATCGTAGATCGTCACAAACTTTTCAGCATCAAGGGTAGATACACCCCCAGCCAAATGCTTTTTAACGCCTAGGCGACCGTTTAGAACCCTCGTTGAACCGTCCTTCTTGATAAAGGTCACCCGAACAAACTTACCCTCGCTGGCTAACAATACATGGTCTAATTTCATTTTAGTTACTCCTTGGTTAAAACATCACACGAGACAAAGTATAACTGTCTACCGTCCTTCAAGTCAACAAGAAAATAATGGGGTTCAACGAAACCCACCAACGTCGCTTCTGATAGCTTCTCTGCGTCCATATAATCGACAAGATGGGCAACGCTGTCGAACGCTGGAATTTCAACCCCAGCTTCTGCTAGGTCTGGTCGCATTTCAATCATCATAGCTGTCACCCTCCGCTGTCATAGCATCATAGATTAGAACGCGCTTAACGCTCTCCTTGTCTTCGCTCCAATTCTGTAAAGTCTGGTCTAACTCGTGGATATCGTCCCAAAAGTCCAGAAAAGCGATAAAGCGATTGTCTAGTTCGCCTTCTAGCTTGTCTGCCATGATAAGCTCGCGGATGATGCCCGTTGCTTGTGTAATGGCGTCTTGTGCGTCTTGTAACGTTTTCATTTTATTAACCCCTTGTAAACTTCAATACGCCATGCCAATAACGGCTCGGCTTGTAACGCTTGCTCTTTGGTTGACCAGCCGCGATCATCGGTCAATTTGATTGGAGCATCTAACGCCTTTAAAGTCAAGCGGTAGTGCCCTGCCTTCGATTTTGTGATGTAACGTCGATACATAGTAACCCCTTTTTAAACGTCGAAACCATAGTGTGCGCCAACGACTAACTGCCCGTTGAACGTTTCATCTTTAAACAAGCTCACACGGTGGCAGAACAAGCCGCCCGCCCTGTTTGTATCCATGTAGAACAACTCATAACAGAAGTCATATAAATCGTCGTATGAGGGCATTTGATCGTCGTCTTCGACTTCGACTGTCATGCGGTAAAAAGCCGTGAAATACGATGCGTCTTTTGCGTCGTCTAGTTTGCCTATCTTTAACAGCGACAACGTGCCCACAAGCTCGCCGTTCTCGTTCCTGATATCGAAACCTTTTTTGTTTTCCTGATTGTCTTCAAATGTAAACATGGTAACCCCTTTAAAAGTCAAAACCAACAAACACGGGCTTGTTGCCCTTCAAGTAAATGAACCGGTTTATGTCTTCATAATCCTGCAAACAATAGGTTTTCGTTGTCCGGTCATAGCCCAGGCGTATATAAACCGTTCTGGCGTCGGGTTTACGCTTTACATAATCGCCCTGCTTCGCTTGTTTAATTGTCACTTGTTGCATGGTAGCCCCTTAAAGATACAAAACGTCAAAATAAGCCGCCAGCAGTACGACGCCGACGAACACGTATAAGGCGTAGAACGCGCCTTCTATAAATGCTTTTTTCATGTTACCCCCTTAGCTTTTTTCATTTAACCATGGTTTCTGCCGGATTACAACATCGCCGCTGTCGGATGATAACCACACTTTATCGACGGTGTGCATTGTTAATAAGTCACACTGATTCGCATAATCTAACGCTTCTTTTTCTGTATCGAAGCATTGAAACCAGTGCGAACCGTGAAAGAACATCCAATTTAATCGAATCATCTTAGACCTTCGCTTTCAAAATGTTGATAACGCGGCGCATTTTAACGCCGTGGGCAGGGTATGCGATGACAGCAACGTCCTTGTTGTAGCAGGCGCGGCAACCGTTGCACTTGCCCTCGTTCTCGTACGCGCGGCACAAGGTAGCGCCGGCGGGCAACACTTCGGGATTGTCGATAATGACCGAACCGTGACGACTGTCGAATTCACCGGTGACGCTATCGCTCGAAAAGCGCACAACAACGTTGTCCAACGCCTGCATTTTGGCGATGATATCGGCAAACTTCGCAAACTTCGCCATGCGCGTCGGTAGCCAATGCTTGCACCAAGGCGTCGCCTGCATAACAGCATAGATTTTCTCGGCTAATTCGAGCGCGTACATATCGCCCGAATCGAACCAACGAAAGTAACGGCTACTATCGAGCGCCTGCACCATATCGGCAACCCAGCCGTCACGTTTCCAATCGCTTTTATTTTCGAGCCGTGGGGCTTTGACGTTTTTGAAGTTGTAATTTCCCGTTGTGGCATAGCAACCAGAGCAGGCAGGCACCAGAGCGCCGTCCGCGCCGATTGAAGCAGGGCACGTTTCGATAGCCTGCAACGACCAAGACAAGATACCGTCCAGCTTTGACGTTTTTGAAATGCGAATCATAATTTTCCCCTTTTTGACGTTGTTGAAAGATAGCCAGAGAAACCCCAGTATAGGGGCTTCGCTTGTTACCCTTGCGTTAATAATTCCAACACTTGTTTTTTACTATCGCAATGACGTACCAACGTTTTGTTGGTGTTTGTATTTATAGCCTTCCAGAAAAGCCCGTGTTTAACAATATGGATATGCTCTGCCCCTTTTATAGCCCATGTAGCCGTCTCGTTCCCGTAGCCGTTCCCTAACCAGAGGCTTGGCGTTAGTTTTGTTAATTTCATGTGTTACCCCTTCATTATCTTTGCTTTGCGCTCGGCGCGTTCCTTACGGCTAACAGCAGGCACTACTCTGTAAACACCTTCAAGGCGGCGGCGGCAATTAGTCGCTGTCCAATCCTCGATTTTGCCGTCAACAACTGCCAATATATGGCGCTTAACGTAGGCAACGAAAAACCCTTTGTGTACGGCAGGATCGCGCGCTAACGTTGCACACGTTGCCGCCTTGACGTTAACCAAATGTGCAAATTTAAAGCCAAGCGACTCGATCGCCTTTTCAATTTGCCTGTGGTAAGCGCCGCGCCGATTTACTCGCCCTTGTAACGCTAACGCCTTGTGCGCTACATGGTAAGGAACGTCACAAGCGATTGATACGGCTTTCACCGAACAATCGTTTGTCTCGCCTTTTTGTACCGCGTAGCCTTTCGCTTTTTCGTAGTTCATAGTTTCCCCTTGGTTGTGATTGTTTGTTATGGGCACTTGGTAGCGCTCATAAGAAACAACCCCATAACATCGGATCGCGTAGGCTTTGATCGTTTAACTAGGATTGATCGTAGCCCCTTGGTAGCGTTACCGGCATTGTAGGGTTGCCCTATGTCATACGGGGTTCGCTTTGCCTTATCTCGCCGCCTTACTTTGTATCCCCTTGTTTACCCGTCTTGATCGCGATTGTTACCTAGTAACGCGTTACACGATGCAGTCTAGAACACCAAGATTCATTTACTCTGTATTGCGGCGCCTTATTCCAGAGCGCCTTACCGTATGACTTGTTAATGAGCGCCTGCGTTTGTGGGGGCTACTGCCGCCCTTTGCAGGGGTTACAGGGTGATGCCTGCTTGGTAAGTCAGAGACTACTGTCGTCTGCCTTGGTATCTATTATGCCGTGCTTTTCGTTGTTCGGACACCACAACCCTACTTTTTTTATTAGGAATAACCCTAATCTTTGGTTTTTTGTAGTCCTTTGGGTAGCGCTGTCACAATGCCCCCAGAACGCACCAGAAAGCCCGCTACGCCGTTTTCACCCCTTACCCTATGCTTCCCCTTAGAAAAAGTTATCCCGCGTTTCAGTGGATATCTCACAATGTGAAACGTCCTGCTAAGGTTATGCACAGGGTTGTGGATAACTTTGTAGCCTGCATTGTGTCGTGTAGGTGACAGCTTGGCAGGCTTGTATGTGCTATATAGCACCCGCATCGGCTCTCACTCTTATGTCTTATAGAAGACTTGTCTTGTCTCTTATGTCTTATAGAAGACCTATCTTATGTCTTATATAAGAGTTGTCTTAGGTCTTATAGAAGACTGCTCTTATGTCTTATATAAGACTTGATCGACTGCGTAGCTCTGATGTGTCCCCATTTCCTGAGCAAGCTAGATAGACCCCCGGGGAGGGGCTGCGTTGCTGCTAAACTTTACGGTACCCTCCCAGATACAAAAAAGAGGTAAATTAGGAATAAATAGGGGACAGATCCTATATAGCTAACAAGACTTAACTGCTTAATTTTTAAGCACTTTTAGCATTGGAGAATAACTGGTGAGGGCTAACCAGAAAAGGAAACCAAAGAAGCAGTCGATGTCGAAGTACTTCCCTATATAGCAGCAAATCCTCTATAGTAAGATAGTTAAGAAGCCAATCGCGACTGAACAGCTAAGGAGAAAAAAAACTGCAAAAAAGACTTGACAAAATTGAAAAAGTATGCTATAATGTCTACTATATAGAGTATGACGGAAAGGGGAACTAAGAATAGGTTAACCTACTCCCTCATGGTTCATAGCTATATAAACTAAATAACACTAAACAGTATTTAGATATATAGTCTCGTTAGACTAAATAGAGGAACCAGCAATGGACAATCCAGCCCAAAAGAAAAAAGGTAGACCTACAAAGTCTGCGCTAGCAGAAGCAAAGAAACGTCCAGTAGGTAGACCCAAAGGAGATGCGTCAGCAATCGAGGAGTTTAAGGCTCGGTTAATGGCATCGCCCAAAAGTCGCAAGGTGTTAGACTCAATCTTAGACGCAGCCCTTGACGACGAGCATAAGAATCAGGCAGCAGCATGGAAGCTGTTGGTTGACCGTATGTTACCCATGTCCTATTTCGAGAAAGACAAAGCTGGTGGTAATAGACCGTCAGTCAATATTGTTATCAGCGGTGTTGGCGAGACAGTTTCAATTGATAACGACATTATAGATGTGGAGGACGTAAATGATCGGTCTTGATTCAATTTTAAATATAGGCGGTAAGTTAATTGACAAACTTATCCCCGACCCAGAGGCAGCAGCCAAGGCGCAATTAGAGCTAACCAAACTAGCCCAAGAGGGTGAGTTGGAGAAGTTAGCCAACGAGGTTAAAGACCGCAGTGACGCCCGAAACCGTGAGTTGCAAATAGCGACTAGCGAGGCAGCACCTCTCCTGAATAAAGTGGTAACCCCTGTGTTAGCCCTAGGGTCTGTTATCCTCTCCTTCGCCCTATTCGCTGTTCTCATCTTCATTGATGTTCAGCCGGAAGCGAAGGATATTCTAATTTACATCTTAGGCGTCTTGTCAGCCGCCATCACACAAATTCTCTCTTACTACTTCGGCAGCAGTGTTGGTAGCAAAGATAAAGACGAACAATTAAAAGGGTTATCTAAATGAAACTTTCACGCAATTTTAGCCTCCAAGAGTTAACTAAAAGTGAAACAGCAATCCGCAGGGGAATCGACAATACCCCAAGCGAAGAAGTTATTCGCAACCTAACCACCCTATGCGACATGGTGTTGCAGAAGGTGCGTAACTCTCATGGGTCTGTTACCATTACCAGTGGTTACCGCTCACCAGAGCTAAACAAAGCTATCGGCGGTTCTACTACCAGCGACCATTGTAAAGGTTTAGCGGCAGACTTCGAAGTGCCCGGCTTAGATAATAAACAATTGTGTAAGTGGATTATCGACAACCTAACCTTTAAACAGCTCATCCTTGAATTCTACGAAGAGGGTGAGCCAAATAGTGGTTGGGTTCATTGCTCATTTGAAGAGGGTGAGAATAACAACCAAGTACTCCGTGCTGTTAAGGAAGGTAAAAAGACCGTTTACCTAAAAGGCATTGAGTGATTTAAAGATTGAACTGTTGCCGTGGCAGAAACAGGTGTGGGCTGACGAGACTCGGTTCCACATCGTTGCGGCAGGTCGTCGGACAGGTAAGAGTCGTTTGGCTGCTTACCGTCTAATTATTGAAGCGCTGCAAAGCGAGAGAGGTCATGTATTCTATGTCGCTCCAACACAAGGTCAGGCTCGTGACATCATGTGGCAAACTATTCTGGAAGTTGGTCACCCTGTCATTACAGGGAGTCATATTAACAATTTGCAGATTAAACTTATCAATGGTGCGACGATTTCTCTAAAGGGTGCTGACCGCCCTGAGACAATGCGAGGTGTTAGCCTAAAGTTCTTGGTCATGGACGAGTACGCTGACATGAAACCAGAAGTGTGGGAACAAATCTTACGTCCTGCACTAGCCGACTTGAAGGGTCGTGCCATGTTTATCGGTACACCAATGGGTCGAAACCACTTCTACGATTTATATCAATACGGCTTAAAAGGCGAAGATGAGACGTTCAAGTCTTTCCACTTTACTTCATTCGACAATCCGCTACTTGACCCTAAAGAAATTGAGGCAGCTAAGAAAAGCATGTCCTCATTCTCATTCAGGCAGGAATTTATGGCTTCATTCGAAGCCGCCGGAGGAGAGTTGTTTAAGGAAGAGTGGGTAAAGTTTGACGAGGAAGAGCCTGAACAGGGTGACTTCTACATTGCAGTCGACTTAGCTGGTTTTGAGGAAGAGGGAAGTAAGGGTGTTAAGAACTCCCGACTCGACAACACAGCTATTGCCGTTGTTAAAGCCAACGAAAAAGGTTGGTGGGTTGCTGAAATCATCTACGGTAGGTGGGATGTTAAGGAAACAGCCAAGAAAATCTTCGACGCTGTTAAACAATATGAGCCTGTGGCGGTTGGTATCGAGAAAGGTATTGCTCGTCAGGCTGTTATGCCCTACCTCAGTGACATAATGAAGCGTACTCAAACATTCTTTAGGGTTGATGAGCTTACGCACGGTAACAAGAAGAAGACAGATAGGGTTGTCTGGGCGCTGCAAGGGCGTTTTGAGAATGGATATGTAACCCTAAACAAAGGTGTTTGGAACGCAGAGTTCCTAGACCAGCTATTTCAATTTCCAAACAAGCTAGTACACGACGATTTACCTGACGCGCTGTCTTACATCGAGCAACTTGCCAAAGTAGCTTACGTGTTGGACTTTGAAGAGGAAGATTACGAGTACCTAGACGACATTTCAGGATACTAATATGCCGAATAAAAACCAACCAGAGTTTTTAGATAGGATTACAAATCCAGATAAGTACCCTTATATCACTAATGATGATAACTCGATTTCAACACACCGTATGGCAGCAGAAGTCGACGAGAATGGTAACTGGGTGGTTTTTCCAACTATAGTTAGACTCCCCACAGGTGAGTTATATCAGTTTGAAGATAGTGGTCAAGCAATGGACTACAACATGAGAACTGGTAACTACCTCCCAATGCCTTCTAAAAAGGATGCTTTGAACTACGCAAAAGGTGGTTATAAAAAAGGCACCCCATTAGAGAAATTTAATCCTCTTACCGACAAAATTAAGTAAGGACTAATATGCCAAGCAATTTAGAAAAATACTACGCAGAGCGTCGTGCTAAGCAGGATAGGAGCGGTTTATTTAACCCTACTCCTATGTGGGAACAAATTAAAGAGCAAGGGTTATTACCACCGCGAGTAGATGCTTCTCTTAATACAGGTGCTGTTTATTATCCTAATCAAAACAGCATGATTGTGGAAACGCTGAGCGATAGAGATACCGATTACATGGAAAACGAGAGGAATACATTAGCTCACGAATATGTCCATGCTTGGAATGAAAATGTTTTAAAACCATTGATTGCTGAAATTTCAACAAAAAAAGATAGAACATCCGAAGAAGAGCAATTTTTAAAAGCTACTAAACAATTAGCTGGTGATATTTATCCAGAAGCTGAGCCAGAAAGACCCGGCTTAGAAGCACAAGCACAAGCTGCTCGTCGTAATTTAGAGTCTATGGCAGGGTCTTCTAAATATGTAGATTATTTAAAAAGTTTAGCAGGCGGTAAAAAAATACACCCTCTAAAAGACAAACCAGAAGAACGTCAGGGCTATTCCATTGGTGAAATGACTGCTAACGCTCTAATAGACCCAGAATATTCAGTAGCGATAGATGAGCAAGGTACTCATCGCAATGCAAGCATAGCAACAGATTACTCTATTCTAATAGACATGGTATCTAGACTACCAGAAGCTACAAAAAAAGCAGCCGCTCAAAAACGTTTAGGAAGTATAAAAGAATTTCCAGAAGATTCTAGACAAAAAGGTTGGATGGAAGATTCTAAGCAAGACCTTGTTAACCCATTTTTCAAATCTTGGGAAAAAGACTTTAAGAATCCATTACTAAAGTAAGGAAAAAACATGGAAGATAACGAAAAATTCGGTGACCAGAAGGTTGAAGCATGGGTCATGGACAAAGTGGAGCAATGGCGCGACCACTACAGTGCAAACTACGAGCAAAAGTTCGATGAGTACTACCGTCTGTGGCGTGGTCAATGGTCGGCTGAGGACAAAACACGGGAATCAGAGCGTTCACGCCTAATTTCCCCTGCTCTACAACAAGCTGTGGAGAGTTCAGTAGCCGAAGTTGAGGAAGCTACCTTTGGTCGTGGTAAGTGGTTTGACATTCGCGATGACCGCAACGATAAAGATAGTAAAGATATTGCTTATTTGCGTGAGCAATTGGCAGAAGACTTCCAGTTTACCAAGACACGTAAGGCTGTTGCTGAATGTATCTTGAACGCTGCTGTTTTTGGCACTGGTGTAGGTGAAATTGTCCTTGAAGAAGTCAAGGAAATGAAACCAGCTACCCAACCAATCATGGATGGCGCTATGCAAGCCGTTGGCGTAAACATTGTAGAGCGTGTGGTTGTTAAACTTCGCCCTATTTTGCCCCAAAACTTCTTGATTGACCCTGTTGCTACCTCTATTGAGGATGCATTAGGCGTAGCAATTGACGAGTTCGTTCCTAAACACCAAGTAGAGATTGGGATTCAAAATGGTATCTATCGCGATGTTGATATTGAGTCTGCCGATACTGATTCAGACATTGAAGCAGACAAAGACCTTACCTCGTATGACGACGATAAAGTCCGACTGACCAAATATTATGGTCTTGTCCCCAAACACTTGTACAACGATGCTGTTGTCGAAAGCGAAGAGGACGAGTTGGCAGAAGAATTAGGGTCAGAAGAAGACAAAAGCGACGAGGATGGATACATCGAGGTCATCATGGTTATCGCTAACGGCGAAACTTTGTTGAAGATCGAAGAAAACCCCTACATGATGCAGGATCGCCCTGTTGTGGCTTTCCCTTGGGATGTTGTCCCATCACGTTTCTGGGGTCGCGGTATCTGCGAGAAGGGCTACAACAGCCAGAAAGCGCTCGATGCTGAGCTTCGCGCACGTATTGATGCCCTAGCCCTTACCGTCCATCCTATGATGGCTATGGACGCTTCTCGCATGCCTCGTGGGGCTAAGTTGGAGATTCGCCCGGGCAAAACAATCCTTACTAACGGTAACCCTGCTGAAATTCTACAGCCGTTTAAGTTTGGTAGCTTAGATCAAGTTACCTTTGCTCAGGCTGGCGAGTTGCAGAAGATGGTTCAGATGGCTACAGGCGCTATTGACGCTGCTGGTATCCCCGGCACTATAAATGGTGACGCTGCTGCTGGTGCTGTATCAATGTCAATGGGAGCGATTATCAAGCGCCACAAGCGTACCTTGATAAACTTCCAAGAGTCCTTCCTAATCCCTATGATTGAGAAGTGTGCTTGGCGTTATATGCAGTTTGACCCAGATCACTATCCTGTATCAGACTACAAGTTTGTGCCATCATCATCTTTGGGTGTTATCGCTCGTGAATACGAGGTTACGCAACTGGTTCAACTGTTGCAGACGCTTGGTCAAGATAGCCCAATGTACCCAATGCTGGTATCAGCGGTTATTGACAACATGGGTCTGTCCAACCGTGAAGAGCTTATGTTGCAACTACAACAAAGTTTGCAGCCTAGCCAAGAACAGCAGCAAATGCAGCAAGAGCAGACACAAATTCAAAGGGCTACGATGCAAGCTCAGCTACAACTTGTTCAAGCTCAGGCGATGGAAGCTCAATCTCGTGCCCAGAAGTACATGGTTGAAGCTCAGTTAGAGCCGCAAGTGGTTCAGGCTAAGATGGCAGCAGCCTTGTCCAACAATTTACAAGAAGGTAATGCAGATGAGGCTGAATTTGCTAAACGAGCAAAGATTGCTGAACTGTTATTGAAACAAGAAGATATTGCTAGTAACGAGAGAATTGCAACAATGCAAGTTTCTAATCGAAATAGACAATAAAACACTTGACAAAAATGTAAATTTGTGGTATAATTACAACATCTCTCCACGATATGAAAGGATAAAGAGATGGATAAAGAGCTACAAAGATATTACGAAAATTTACTAGATTTATTTACCCGTGATGGGTGGAAACAATTCATCGAAGACATCTCAGATAACAAAGAGGTACTCGATGATATTACAACCATCCCTGACGAGAAACAATTCTGGTTCCGTAGAGGACAATTAGAAGCGATTAACCGTATTCTTTCCTACGAGTCTACCATAAAAGATAGTTATGAAGACTTTGAAAGGGATTTACAGGATGCCTAAACGTATCTATGAGTTTATCTGCGGAGATGACCACCTCACAGAGGCTTACATTGACTCGGAACTCCGAACAACCAAATGTAAAGTGTGTGGTCAACCTGCAATCCGAATCGTTAGCAAGCCAATGGTCAAGTTAGAGGGCGTGACCGGAGATTTCCCCGGCGCAGCAATGCAATGGGAACGTAAGCGAAACGAGAAGATAGCGCAGGAAAAGAAGAGTGCCGCTCAGGATTGACCTAAGCATAAGCACATAATTATATTCCACAATGCTTATTTAGCACGGAGAGTTTAATGGCAACATTTATTGACGAAGGCGACGAATCGCTACAAGAAGACGAAGAGTTTTCATCTATCGAGGATGAACAAGAACAGGATAACCCCACAGAGGAGCCTGAACAACAAGACGACGAAGAGGACATTCCTGAGAAGTATAAGGGCAAGTCTGTTAAAGACATTGTTCGTATGCATCAAGAAGCTGAACGCGCAATCGGCAAGCAAGGGAGTGAAGTCGGGGAACTTCGACGGATTGTAGATGACTTTGTTAAAGCCCAAACCGTCACAAAACAACAACAAGCCCCAGAAGTCGAGGACGAGGTAGATTTCTTTACCGATCCCGACAAGGCAATTGCACGAGCTATTGAGAAGCATCCGAAGGTACGCGAGGCAGAACAACTCTCCGTAAACATGAAGAAGGCTGAGGCATTAGCGAACCTGAAAGCAGCACATCCAGACTTTGAACAAGTGATCCAAAGTCCAGCGTTTGGAGAATGGGTTGTTAAGAGTAAGGTACGGCAAGAGCTATTTAGTCGAGCAGACCGCCAGTTTGATTTCGATGCAGCGCATGAGTTGCTATCCACTTGGAAAGAACGCCAAGGTGTGGTAGACCAATCAGTCGCAGTCGAACGACAACAGCGTAAGCAATCAGTCAAGTCAGCATCCACTGGTTCAACCAAGGGTTCTGGTGAGACATCAAGTAAGAAAACCTATCGCAGAGCCGACATCATCGAACTCATGCGAACGAACCCAGACCGCTATGAACAGCTTGCACCAGAAATTATGCAGGCATACGCGGAGGGTCGTGTTAAATAATCATTTTGAAAGGTAATTTATAATGGCACTCGGAACTAATCACGTCACCAATACAACTGGTGCAACGTTTATCCCTGAATTGTGGTCTGATGAAATCATCGCAGCCTACAAACAAAACCTCGTTATGGCAAACCTCGTCTCTAAGATGTCCTTCAAGGGCAAAAAGGGCGACACATTGCACATCCCTAAGCCCACTCGTGGCGCTGCCTCTTTGAAAGCTGCTTCTAACCAAGTTACGTTGCAAGCTGCCACTGAGTCAGAAGTCCAAGTGTTGGTTAACAAGCACTATGAATATAGCCGCTTGATCGAAGACATCACCGAAGTTCAGGCTTTGGCATCACTGCGTAAGTTCTACACTGGTGACGCTGGCTACGCTTTGGCTAAGCAAGTTGACACCGACTTGATCCAATTGGGTCGTGGTGTTAACGGTGGTGACGGTTCTGCTGACTATACCGCCGCTGTTTTGGCTGGTGACGGTTCTACAGCTTACGTTGACGGTACTAACGTTGGTAACGCTATCACTGACGCTGGTATTCGTAAAATCATCCAAACTTTGGACGATGCCGATGTACCTATGGACGGTCGTGTGTTGGTATTGCCCCCTGTTGCCCGTAACACCATGATGGGTCTGGCTCGTTTCACTGAGCAAGCCTTTACTGGTGAAACTGGTGGTGGCAACACTATCCGTAACGGTGAAATTGGTAACGTGTATGGTGTTAAGGTTTTTGTGACCACTAACGCTGATACCGCAACTACCAACACTACCCGTATCGGTATGATGTTCCACAAAGACGCTTTTGTGTTGGCTGAGCAAATGGGCGTTCGCTCACAGACTCAGTACAAGCAAGAGTACTTGGGCACATTGTTCACCTCTGACATGCTGTATGGCGTGAAAGAGTTGCGTGATGAAGCTGCTATCGCTATTGCGTTGGCTGCCTAATTAGGCTAGGGAGGCTCTCTGCGGAGGGCTTCCCCTTTTGTTAAAGGGCTTTAGTTAGAGTCCTTCACCAAAAGACTTAGGAGTTTATATGGCTATTTTTCGAGGAATAGGTGGTGCAGGACAAAGTAACGACGACACTACTATTACTGTTATAACACAACAAGCTGTCAATGCCGCAGCCTCAGCTACTGCTGCTTCTGATAGCGCAACTGCTGCTTCTGATAGTGCGTCAGCCGCTGCCAACTCTGCTAGCAATGCTGCTACAAGTGAAGACAATGCCGGTAACAGCGCAGACGCTGCTTCTACCAGTGAAACCAACGCTGCAAATTCTGAGAACAACGCATTTGACAGTGCAAGCAACGCTGCTGACTCAGAGTTAGCCGCTGCTGATAGTGCTACAGCCGCTGGTTTAAGCGCCGCTGCCGCAGCTAGTAGTGCTGCCTCAATTACTGGTGCAGAAGCCGCTAGTGCTGCCTCAGCTTTAGCCGCTGCCGGAAGTGAAACAGCCGCTGGTTTGAGTGAAACAGCCGCTGCCGGTAGCGCCGCTGACAGTGCTAACAGCGCCACAGCATCAGCTAACAGCGCACAAGCAGCAGCAGACTCGGCAAGCGCAGCAAGCGCCTCAGAAGCCGCCGCAGCCGCTTCATTTGATTCTTTTGATGACCGCTACTTAGGTGCTAAGGATAGTAACCCATCTTTTGATAATGATGGTAATGATTTATTAGTTGGTGCTTTATATTATGATTACACCAACGGAGTAATGAAAGTTTATAGCGGAACTGCTTGGGTAGCAGCTTACGCTTCTTCCAGCGGTTCTTTACAAGACGTTAATAACTTAGCTGACGTTTCTAATATTGACTCAGCACGTAATAATTTAGGTGTGGGTGTTACTTCTGATGTAGTTTTTAATAGTTTAGAAACAACAGATGGTTTGATTGTTGGCGGGGATTTAACTGTTAACGGTACTTTGTCTACTATTAACACTGAAAACCTTGCTGTTACGGATAATATGATTTATCTGAACGAAGGCAGCACAATTACAAACCCTGATTTAGGTTGGTCTGGTAACTACAACGATGGTACTTATGCCCATACTGGTGTCTTTCGAGATGCTACTGATGGGAAGTTTAAGTTTTACGATGGTTATACCCCTGAGCCGGGCGCAGAGATTAACACAGGACACGCTTCCTTCTCGTTAGCTGATGTACAAGCAGGTACTTTCTTTGGTATTCTAAGCGGCAATGCTGCAACAGCTACGGCTTTGGAAACCTCTCGTACTATTAGTCTGACAGGTGATGTTAGTGGTTCTGCTTCATTCAACGGTACTGCTGATGCTACCATAACGGCTGTCGTAGCTGATGACAGTCACTCACATACAACAGCAACTATCACAGGGTTAGATGCGGCGTTAGCTTCATACGCTCCACTAGCTTCCCCTGCTTTGACAGGTACACCAACAGTACCCACAGCAGCAACAAATACTAATACAACACAAGTTGCTTCAACTGCTTTTGTCGTCGCTCAAATTGCTGAGGATGCACCTACCAAAACAGGTACAGGAGCATCAGGCACTTGGAGTATTAGTATTAGCGGTAACGCGGCAACAGTAACAAACGGTTTATACACAACTTCCACAATTGACGGAGGAAATTATTAATGGCTAACACAATCATTACAAAGAACAGCAGTACAGCTTCTGCGATTCCGAGTGCTGGTTCACTAACACAAGGTGAATTGGCAGTTAACGTAACAGACAAAAAGCTATACACCAAAGATAGTGGTGGTGATGTGGTGGAAATTACACCAACCAACGCGACTAACGCGACTAACGCGACTAACGTAACAGGAACAACGACAGCGGCAGTCCCGACATCTGCTTTGGCGTCTGGTACTGCCAACAGCACAACTTTCTTACGTGGCGACCGTACTTGGGTTGTTGTTGATTCTTCACCATCTTTTTTAACTGGTGTTACTGCTGGAACCAACTACAATTTAGCTTCATCTGGTGATTTTTCGACTAGTAGTAGTTCCCTGCAAAGGGGGCTTCAATCCAAAATGTTATGTTCTGGTACAGTTCGCGTGGCTTGGGGGCAAAAATCTGCGTCATCAGACCCATCAGATGCACGAGTATATAAAAACGGCGTTGTTGTATCAGGAGATATAACGCAGTCCACAAATACATCAGGAACAAAAACATACGACCTTTCTGTCGCTTATGGAAATACGGTTGAAATTTACATCAGAACAAGATATGGCTCAGGTACTTCTTACATTGCTGGCGCAACTATCGGTCTAAGTGTTATGTCCCCTATTTTAGTCCATACTGGTTTTAGAAATGACAGCACTAATGCATTTAATGTTGCACCTATTTAAAGGAAAATAAAATGTTTGCTATATCTTTAACAACCGATGGTTACGTTGAAAATGTCTACGATACTGAAATATATGTAGATGAAGGTGTTGAGCTTTTTGAAATCACGGAAGAACAAAAAGACGCTATTTGGAAATCTGGCGATCATGGTTGCTGGACATTTGTTGATGGCGTTCTTATATATACGCCACGAGAAAACCAAACAACATAATATACAGGGTTGAATAATGGAAAACCTAAACCCAGTAGAGTATGGGAAACTATTGGCTAAGGTGGAGGGGTTAGAAGCAAAGGTGAACAGTATGGATGCTGACATCAAAACACTTCTAGCCCTAGCCAACCAAAGCAAAGGTGGTTTCTGGATGGGGATGACCATAGCATCTATTGTTGGTGGCATCCTCGCT
>Ga0194032_1000011_pt1 | contig 19284 bp, 33 predicted proteins | sample IW8Nov16_MG_FD_144486 | JGI IMG/M metagenome (GOLD analysis project Ga0194032, IMG submission 144486) | Freshwater microbial communities from the Broadkill River, Lewes, Delaware, United States - IW8Nov16_MG | ecosystem: Environmental > Aquatic > Freshwater > River | place: USA: Delaware...
TGAGGGCACAGACTTTTTCTTAGACTCGAAGTGGTATCCACCAAGGGATGGCAAGAAAGGCTTCTTTCGTCACAAGGTAAAGCGCAAGCAACCTGCTCAGAATGCAGCGCCTCAGCAAGCTACTCAGCCTGCTCAACCTGCCTCAGAGGATGATCCGTTCTCTGAAGACGTGCCTTGGTAGATTTCTATGTCAGTTAACTTTGGTGCAGCTCTAAGAGAGCTACAAGAAAAAAAGGGCGTGTCGTCATCTGAACTGGCGGCTCGTCTAGGAGTTCAACGTCAGCGCGTTGACTACCTGCGAAATAAGCAAGACGTTAGGCTGATGACTGTAGTAGAGGTCAGTGAGGCCTTGGGCGTCAACTTCAACACGTTCGTAAAGGCTTGCAAGCAGTGAAGTCTTTTAAGGACGCAGAGCATGCAGTGAGGGATGCGGCGTGGTGCGCGATTGACCACGGCTATTCCTTCGCTGTTATCCATTCACCTTCTGGGTTCCAGGTTTGCGAGCTTAGCAAGGTCAAGAAGAAAGATAATATAGCGGAGGTTGTTCATGATTTGGCCGAGACAATACGCTTCTCAGATCATCGACCTTCCTACGAAGGAGGAGCGGAAAGCCGCGCTAGAGAAAGTGCCAGAAGAATGGAGGCCGCTAGTAAAATTACATGTGGAGATAGCTTATGATCGAAGAAGATCGAGAAGGATTCTTTCTAAAAATAGCTGAGGTGTCAAAAAGGCATGCTCAGGCAGAGGCAGAGAAGTCTTATCTGATGGAGTACCGCAAAAGTCTTAAGAGCCTGCTAATGATTGAGGCAGAGAGAGAAGATGCTAAGATGCCAGTAGCAAAGCAGGAGCGGTACGCTTACAGTCACCCAGATTACCAAAAGCTATTGGATGGGCTTAAGGTAGCGGTAGAAAGGTCTGTGCGTTATCGGCATCAATTCACTGTCATGCAAATGGACTTTGAAGCATGGCGGTCTAAAAACGCTAGAGAGCGAGCAGAGGCATCAATCCGATGAGAGACATTAACTTTTACAAAAAGCCTAACGACGTAAAAGCCCTGGAGAAAATGTACCCGGTAAATAAGAAGATATTTAGCGCCAAGCTTATTGAGTCTAGGATTCATCTCATGGATGAGGAAACAAAAGCCAGAGCAAGACGCACCATTTACTGCTTACAAACAGGGGATTACTGGAATGTTCGAATACAACTGTAAGGTTAGGAGGGTCATCGATGGAGACACCGTTGATATTGATATTGACCTTGGTTTTAGTCATTGGATTCACGGCGAGCGCATACGTCTTGATGGAATTGATACGCCCGAGTGCCGAACTACTGATCTGGACGAGAAATACTTCGGCAATCTCGCCAAGGAATATGTACTTGAGTGGGTTGAGCAGTACGGACCAGATCTCAGAGTCAAGACGACTTATAAGGACAAATACGGCAGATACCTGGGGCAGATTACCACCGCATCGGGCAGGGTTCTAAACAACGAGCTAGTAGAGAACCATCTAGCGGTTCCCTACGAAGGCCAGAGCAAAGAGGAGATCGAAGAGCTGCACATAGCAAACCGCAATATGCACATCAAGCAGAAATACGATCTTGATGCTGTCGTGGATAAGATAGCAAAGGAGCTGATCAATGAAGATCAACATTGAGATCGATGAGGAGCATGTTGAGGATGCTATAAAGAAGCTCGAGCTGCTAGAAAAGCTCTGGGTAGACATAATAGAACTGCGAGCCTTAACCGAAGAGATCTACGACATGGTGAAGGATCGTGCAGGGAAAAACTAGGCGCTGCGCTCTATGCAAAAAGAAGGTCTTGGTGTCCGATGCAGTAATCGGTGGCATCAAGGCCTTTTGTTGTTTTGAGCACCTAATAGAATTTACGAAGACTGCCCCGGCTAAGAAGATAGCCAGGAAGCAGATAGCGGCTCACCAGAAAGAGCAGAAAGAGAAACTCAAGACTGCCGGAGACTACATAAAAGAGGCTCAGGCCGCATTCAACGGATACATACGCATTAGGGACCTGAATAAGCCGTGTATAAGCTGTGGATGCTTACCTGGCGACATGGTTCGTGGTGGCACATTTGATGCCGGGCACTACCGAAGCCGGGGCAGCGCAGGGCACCTAAGATTTAATACTCTTAATTGCTTTGGGCAGTGCAAGAAATGCAACAGGTACTTATCTGGTAACGTGGTTGAGTACCGGAAGCGACTAATTACACATATCGGTGAAAACAGGGTAAATCGGCTAGAAAATGACGCAAGTATAGTCAGGTACACCATACCCTACCTTAAGCGCGTTAAGTCTATTTTTGGCCGCAAAAAGCGCCTATACGAGAGGAAGTTTCGATGATTGATCTGTCAGTAGAGCTAATGGACTCTGATGAGTTAAACGATTGGATAAAGGCGGCGATCCTAGATATGGACGGTAGCGACCAACGAGGCATAGTGACCATGTCCCTAATGATCAACATGTTCCAATCCTTCATGGAGGAGAACCCAGAGATAGAGTCAGCGTTCGAGGACTATTGCACCGACAATACTGACGAAGAAACATTGCACTAAAAAAAAAAGCCCTGGCGTTTCACAACGTGAGGGCTTGTCAATAACTTACAAAGGAGATAATATCAAAAATGTCGGTGGGTTACCAACCCTGAATCCCGACTTTGGGGGGAAAGTAGGAACCCGACAAGGAATATTCTACACTAGATATTGTGTTCTGCAACATCTAATCCCCAAAGTCTTGTGCCGACCGTGAGGCAAAGCCAGACGTACTCTAGGCTCATGGGTAGCTGACCCTGAAATTAGCCGCAGAAATGTGAGAGACAAGCGACCTAAAACTCCTGCGCTGACCCGCCCATGTCAACAGGAACCCGCAAACACACACAGCCAGGTCGTGAGTTAGGCATTGAAATAACCTCCAGTTAAGTCTGGCGGGGGAGCGGTTCACCCTTGTGGATCGTTGTAATGAGTACCAAGCCTTCGGGCTTTCCCTTCTGGGAGCGTAAGGACACCTAATGCCGTGGGTGTGTTTGCGGGGGAAAATGGGCACTGCTGCCCGTTATTTGGAGAACAGAATGGAAGACCTATCAGAGAAACCCTGCCCATGCGGCAAGACTGCCGGTGAAGTAATCGGATTCAACCACCGCTCTACAGATGATACCTATGTGCCCTACCGGGTTGGATGGTACTGCCCAGAGTGCCATCACTTCGAGAAGGCTATTCTCAGAGAGCGTGAAATTGATACAAAGTTTCAATAATGTGTAAACAAATTTGTTGACATGATCTCCAGAATCATTAGAATGGGAACCATAGAGAGGCGATGTGCTTCCCAACAAAGGAGATATAAATATGAAAATCACATTAAAAAACATCAAGCATTCAGAATTTGCTTCACAAGAAACCTACTGCTATCAAGCGTCAATTTACGTTGACGGCATCAAGTCTGGAACTGTTCGTAATGACGGTTGGGGCGGTGCAGATCACATTGATTGGAACTCTAAAGAAATCGAACAGCGCGTTGACGCTTGGGTTTCAGCTCAGCCAAGAATGCCAGTTCCGTGGGACAAGAGCGAAACCATTGAATTTTCTCTTGAAGTTATGTTTGGCGATCTCATAGACCAATGGCTTTCTGAGAAAGAATTTAAGCGCGTTCTCAGAAAAGGTCTCATAATAATTAACAATAACAACGAAAAAGGTTGCTACAGTGTTTATAAGATTCCTGCCTTTTACAAAGAAAAGAAAGCTGAATTATTTGAAAAAATTGTTAAGCTAGAAATTGTAAACAAAGATGCAATCTGCCTTAATATTTTACCTACAACAGAAGCATTCAAGCTTTTTCATTCAGCCTAAAATATAAAAATTGGAGATAGTAATGATAACGATAAATAACCTTAACCATCGTGTAGACATTTTCACTTGGATTCGTAACGAAGGTCTTGCATTACTTGAACGCGAAGACTTCATTGATTGGGACATCGTCAGCGAAGACGACATCGAAGGTATGATCGTTGACTTCTTTGCAGGCGCAGATGCTGCCGAGCATCTTGATGCTGCCATATTTGATGAGGCAGACGGCTCTGAAATGGCAGAGGCACTAATGAAATTTGCATTCGGCGGCAGGCTGCAAGATATCGCTGAAGCTCAAAAGGCTCTACATAACGCAATGTACGATGCCCTCAAAACCTATGTGCAGAAGATTGCCGAAGAAAAGCAGGGGGTCTGGTAATGCGATTTGAATATATCTTTATCGTTGCTGCCGCAATCCTGCTCAGCTCTCTACAACTCTTGCGGTCTAACACACCGCAAGTAGTTACAGCCTCTGATGATTATTGCGAGATGGTATCTCTCTGGTACGCAACTGGAGGATCCGACACGGAGGAAGGTGACCTTGGTTGGCCTGACTACCGTGGAATTTATAAGGAGGCTTGCAAATGAATTACTACAATGAGTGGGATTCATTCGCTGCCGAGTGGCTTAAAGAACTAATCAAAGACGGTCTCATTCCAGATGGTGAGGTCGATTCTAGGAGCATTGCAGATGTCGAACCGTCAGATCTCAAAGGATTCACACAGTGTCACTTCTTCGCAGGAATTGGCGGATGGAGCAGAGCCTTACAACTTGCGGGGTGGAGTCCAGACAGACCTGTTTGGACAGGAAGTCCTCCCTGTCAATCATTCTCAACAGCAGGGAAAAGAAAGGGAAAAGATGACGAGCGACACCTCTGGCCGGTCTTCTTTAATCTCATCCGAGAGTGCCAACCTCCAACAGTCTTTGGTGAACAGGTTGCAGCGGCTATTAGATTCGGGTGGCTTGACGATTTACAAATTGACTTTGAAAAAGAAGGATACGCCGCAGGGGCGTTCGTACTACCATCTGGCGGCATCGGCGCCCCGCACAAAAGGGATAGACTCTTCTTCGTGGCTGACTCCAACAACAAGCGACATGAATGGAGTGCGAGAGATGGACGGCAAGCGAAGCGGGGGTCTGAACACTCAAGCTCAATCAGCGTGGCCGACACCGAAAGCAAAGGAAGTGACCGAGAGCTACAACTCTTACATCGAAAGAATGAAAAACAGCAAGCACGAGAAGAATCGCAGCAAGACAGAGCCTTCGAGTGTAGCAATGGCAGCATCTTTGACTTCGATGAGTTCGTGGCCGACTCCGCTAGCAAGCGATCAGAGGGGTTCTGCGGGGGTGGGAAAAAAAGAATTACCGAACATAGCCAAACTAGCGACATCTTGGCCGACACCGGCGGCGAGAGATGGGAAGGGTCAGAGCGGTCCTGGGAGGCAAGAGAAGAAAGGGAATCCGAGCGACACGGTTCCGAACGCAGCAGCCACAGTTCCGTGGGCAACTCCGACAGCGACAGATCCAAACAGAGGAACGAAACCGCCGAGACCGCAGGACACTGGGGTGCCATTGACTCAGCAAGTGTCTGGACTGAATCCTTGGGCAACTCCCAATACGATGGATCACATGAATCTGAGATCGGACGAGGCGCTACTGAAGCAAGCGACAGTGGCAAGGAAGGGGAGGACTTTTCCTGCGAATCTGAGGGAGCAAGTCGATCCGAGATCTCAGGAGATATACGCTTCTGGCAAGATTCCACAGTCATCTACTGCCGAGATGGAAAGTACCGCCCCATCCCAACTGAACCCGCGCTTTTCCCTTTGGCTGATGGGATACCCAATCGAGTGGGCATTCTCAGGGGAGCGGGTAACGCCATTGTCCCGCAAGCGGCAGCAGAAATAATAAAGGCATATCTCTATGATTGATTTAGCAGTATTAGTAGAAAAGTGTTCCGATTGGAGCCACGAGCGCAAGATCATTGAAAACAGCAACTCACTGGTGCAGTTCGCAAAGCTTGTTTCTGAGGTAGGTGAGCTAGCTGACAACATCGCCAAAGGTCGAGACATTGAGGACGACATAGGCGACTGCTTGGTGGTGTTGAATAACCTGGCTCTAATGAACAACACTACTTTGGCTGACTGCCTGTCTGTGGCCTATGACGACATCAAGGACCGCAAGGGTTACATGAACAGCAATGGGGTGTTTATCAAGGAGGGAGACGTTAATGCTGTATGACCTTGACGATCTAATACCTGTTCGCTGTGAGAACGAGCACAAGTTCAGCATCATGTGGGGTGAAGACCCAGAGGAGTATCCCTGCCCTTTCTGCAAGGGTAAAGTGGAGCTCGACAGTGATTGAGCTGCGACCTCACCAGATCGATGCCATTGATCAGATCCGTGCATCATTCGCAGCAGGCAAGCGCCCTATACTCAGTGCGAGCTGTGGATTCGGTAAGACACTGGTTGCCTGTTGGATCATGATTGAGGCAGCTAAGCGAGGTAAGCGCAGCTTCTTTGTTTGCGACCGAATAAAGCTCGTATCTCAGGCATGTGACGCACTGGAAAAGCTAGGCGCTGACTTCTCTGTCATCCAGGGTGACGATTACAGGTATAACCCAGACAGTCTGATACAGGTATGCTCTGTGCAGACACTAGTACGTCGCCGGTACATCCCTGACTACTCAATCATGATTATCGATGAGGCTCACACGATCTATAAGAGCTTGCAGGAGCTGATGGATCGACGAGACAACTCAACGTATTACTTAGGATTGAGCGCCACACCTCTGAGTAAAGGGTTAGGACGTATATTCAATGACCTAGTCGTGCCAATAACTCCAAGGGAACTCATCGAGCAAAAATATCTGGTCCCGACCCGGTACTATGCAGGCCACACAATAGACACGTCCAAGCTTAAGACAAAGGCATTGCGTACAGGCGGTAGCGACTTCGATCCCAAGGCCTTGGCTCGTGCTGTAGAGCAAGACACCGTGCTCGAGGGTGATGTGGTTAAGAATATCAAACTTTACGGTGAAGGACGCCGGGGCATCTGCTTTAGCCCATCTGTAGAGCAGTCTAAGAACCTCTGTGCTGCGCTTAACAGGGAAGGCATATCAGCAGAGCACATATCTGGCTACACACCAGAGAGCGAAAGATTGGCACTCTACGAGGCTCACCGGGCAGGTGACTTTCAACTGCTGTGCAACTCCATGCTTCTCTCGGTCGGATACGATGACCCTGGAGTGTCACTGCTTTGCGACATGTACAGCACTAAGAGCAAGATCATGTTCACGCAACGAGCAGGCAGGATCTGGCGCACAGCACCGGGGAAAGAGGATAGCGTCTATCTAGATTTTGCCGGTAATCTTCGCAGGCATGGCTTTCCAGAGGACATCATTCCGGTCACTCTCGATGATGGTGAGAAGAAATTCCGGGAAGAGAACCAGGTAAAGAAAGAAGAGAAAGAGCCTAAGATGAACACCTGCCCGCAGTGCAGCTCTCTGTTTCAGGGCCGCCGCTGTCTCTCTTGTGGCTATGAGATACCAAAAAATGAGTCTATCTATCACGACGACCAGATCCTAAAGAAAGTCGAAAAGGTTACGATGGAAGACAAGACTCGGTTTTACCAGGAGCTACTAGGTTACAGCCTAGACCAAGGGTACAACGAAGGTTGGGCAGCGTGGACCTACAGGGACAAGTTCGGAGTCTGGCCAAAGGGCATAGACAAGATCGCTCGCAAGCCTCACAGCGATGACGTTCTGGGTTTCATCAAACACAAAATAATAAAGGCCTCACATGCTAGAAGAAATACTCGCTAGGTTAGATAAGGTAAGAAGGTCAGGCAAGAACTACACAGCCTGCTGCCCGGTTCACGATGACAACTCGCCATCGATGAGTATTACAGAGAAGGATGGTCGGGTGCTGATGCACTGCCATAGCTGTCTCGCTAACGGTAGAGACGTGGTAGAGGCTTTGGGATTACCAATAGACGTGCTCTTCGCTGAGGCTAGAGAGCGCACTCATGACCCGGATTGGCTGCTTAAGAAAACTGAGGATGAGGATTCAGCTCTGATCGTGATAGCATACGCCGGAATGGAAAGGGGCGAGCGCCTCAAGTACAGCGACAGGAAGGCCTTGAAGGTCAGCATTGCCAGGAGGGAGCTAAGAAAGCAAAAGGGCATCCCTCAGCTCAACATGTATTTAGATTGGAACCCATTTGATGAAAGCCAACTTCCAGTTTAGGCGTAGATACGAACCGCCTGCACAAGAAAACAAGAAAGAACTCCAAGCTCAATTAGATCAACAAGTTAGACAGTTTCTTGAGAATGGTGGTAAGATACAGAAAATTCCAACCGGCCTATGTGTGAATCACAGTAGGGTCTCACGCGATTCTAGGCAGGTCCGGTCAATGAGCGAAGAGTCATCGGGGTTAAGTGATGGGTAAGGGTTCAGGCAGAAGGCCTTTGAAAATAGACAAGGCTAAGTTCGAGTCTAACTGGGATCAAATCTTCGGGAGCAAGAAGAATGCCGATCAGAAAGACCAAGAAGGGTTACAAGATAGACCGAGTACCGGGTTACAGCGAGACGAAGAAGGAAGCCGAGAAACGGCTCCGGGCGGTCAAAGCTAGCCAGGCAGCAAGGTCCAAGGGTAAGTAAGATGATCCCTGTGGATGATGGGTTAGTGCCTATGACTAGGGACGAGATAGAAGCTCTACTTAAGAAGCACGGATACCCTGTCCACAACGAAAAGTGGTTAGAAGAAGTATTTAAGATCGCCAGACTAATCGAACGAGCACATGGTATATACCTATGACAGCAGGACGCCCATCTAAACTGACCGACGCTCTCATTGAGCAGGCAGGTAGATACGCAGCAAAAGACTACAGGCTACAAGGTGAAGTCATCCCAACAATAGAGGGATTGGCTGTGTTTCTGAATGTATCAAGGTCCACAATCTATAAGTGGAAGGGCGAGAATCAAGAATTTTCGGACATTTTAGAGAGACTTATGTCAATGCAGGCTAAGGAACTGTTCTCTAACGGCCTCACAGGCGATTTCAACCCGACTATCACAAAGCTTATACTGACTAAGCACGGCTACTCAGATCGTGTTGAGCAGGACGTGACAAGCTCTGATGGCGCATTAGCCCCGACCAGTATTGTACTGAGGGGAGTGCGGGCAGATGACAGCAGCGACGATTGATATACCAGACAAGCTAGTCCCTGTCTTTGAGGGTAAGGCTAGATACCGTGGTGCCTATGGTGGCCGTGGTTCTGGCAAGACTCGAACTTTCGCTTTAATGACTGCACTGCGTGGATACCAGGAAGGCAAGGCGGGCAGGGAAGGCATCATCCTCTGTGGTCGTGAGCATCTCAACTCTCTCAGCGAATCCTCTCTCGAGGAGATCAAAGCAGCCATAGGGTCCGTGCAGTTCCTGTCTGACTACTACGAGGTAGGTGAGCGGTACATCCGCAGCAAGGACGGCAGGATCAGCTACGCATTCGCCGGTCTCCGCACTAACGTAGACTCCCTTAAATCTAAGTCACGCCTACTGTTAGCCTGGGTGGATGAGGCAGAGAGTGTCAGCGAGACAGCGTGGCAGAAGCTCATACCGTCAGTCCGAGAGCACGACTCAGAGATCTGGGTGACGTGGAACCCGGAGAGCAAGAACTCAGCAACGCACAAGCGATTCCGTGAAGACCCGCCTAATGACGCCAAGATCGCTGAGATCCAGTGGTCAGACAATCCCTGGTTCCCTGACGTTCTAGAGCAGGCAAGACTAGAGGACCTAGAGAAGCGGCCAGACATCTATCAGCACGTCTGGGAGGGTGACTTCCGTATACACGTTGAGGGCAGCTACTACGCCATAGAGATGCTACAGGCCAAGACTGACGGCAAGATCTGCGCTGTGCCCTATGATAAGTCTGCTGCGGTGGTGACTTCTTGGGACCTTGGTATGGCTGATACAACGGCGATCTGGTTCGCTCAGTACATCGGCAAAGAGATCCGCATCATTGACTACTACGAGAACTCTGGCTGCGCTCTAGACCACTATGTGCAGATGCTCCAGGGTAAAGGCTACACCTACGATCAGCACATCCTGCCGCACGATGTCCGGGTCAAGGAGCTAGGCACCGGCAAGTCTAGGCTAGAGGTATTGCAGTCTCTAGGTCTAAACAACGTCATAGTCGCCCCTATGCTCAGCATCGAGGACGGCATACAGCAGGTGCGCTCAATGATCCCGCAGTGTTGGTTCGATGAGGAACGCTGCGAGCGTGGCATTGACGCTCTAAGGCAGTACCGCAGGGATTGGGATGAGAACGGTAAGGCATGGCGTGGAAGACCTCTACACGACTGGACCTCTCACGCATCTGACTCATTCCGTTATCTAGCAGTGGGTTACAAACCTACACACGTCTGGGGCGGTCCTATCCGTCGCAACATCCGAGGGATTGCTTAGTCTGTGTTATACTCATGGCATCGGTACATGAGGACATCACATGGCAGGCAAGGCAAAAATAGTCGCAGGACTACTAGCTAACATCACAGACTCTTTGGAAAGCGCAGGAATGACGCTGACTGATAGGCTTGTATCTACTGGATTCCTTAAGCCTGAGTCTGCCGGCAACCCATCCGCTGTCAAGTCAGCAGAAACCAAGTACAAGAAAACATTAGAGAATCCTGCTGTAGCTCAGCGAGAGATGAATGCTGCTCAGAACCAGTACCGCACTGACTTCGAGGAGACTGATCTAGGTCCTCGCACGATCATTGAGCCAGAGGACATGATGGGCAGGATACTGGTTCCTAACCGTGGCGACCCCTCCAATGTCGGCATACTACGCATGGTTGGCGGTCAAGATGTAGGCGAGATTCCAGTACAAGGCGGCTACAAGTTCAGCCAACAGAATGTAGATCAAGGACTTGGTTGGGCTTCCAACTTAGGAGTAGCTAGGGGTGCTCACAATAGATTGATCAAAATGGCAGATGACGCTAAGCAGGAGCCTCTCGCCGTTTATAACCGTATGGAGTCTGATTCAACTAATTTCAGCACTCCTCCCGCAGAATCGTTAATGACTCAGGCTCGACAACTACCATTGAGTAAGCAGGACAAGGCTGTGTTTGATGAGGAGCTTAGAGGCTCTTATCCTCAATGGGTTGGTCTTGATTCACCTCAAGCAATGGATCAGCTCATGGGCACTGGCGATTTCGCAGGTCAGGGTCTAGGCAAAATGCGTACAGCCTTCTCGAGGATCATGGGTAAGGCTAAGTATAGAGATAAGGGCTTCCCGGTCTACAGAGAGACCATTGAGGCTGTTAACTCGCCAGAGCTAGCTAACACGCCTTATGGCGCTTCTGGTATATCAATGTACTCACCCAGGCTAGACGAATCAGTAAGGGCAATAGACACGCATAAGTCTTATGACACAGGTATGCCAGGTGATTATTTTGGTGGGTTAGAGAAGAGTGTACCGTTTAACGTCATGTTCCCAGACGCATACAATATGTTACGCAGAGAGATGACAAAGCCTAAGTCTGATAACCCTCCGAGGCCTTTCACAAACGAGCAGGCTATTGTTGCCGGCAACATTCGAGGAAAGGGTGTGGCGCAGCCTACTAACCAGAAATGGCTAGACAACATACGAACCTACCTTGAAACAGGTAAGACCTTGTACAGTCGCCCAGAGGCAGGACTTATGGCTGCAATGGTCGCAGCAGATAGCCAAGGAGCAGGCGATCCTATGGATTACTTCCAAGGTCAAGCGGCAGCACGTCACAACCAAGAGGTTGATGCTAGAATGCGAGCTATAGGCATGGACCCAAGACCAGAACCCGGCTACGAGTACGGTGATATTTTACCGTTCCGCAGAGATATTGAGACAGGGGAAAGAGAACTAGCAGCGCCATCATTCATACGCGATGCTGTCAGAGGCCTTCTTGATCTGTCATCTACGCCAAAGACCAAGGTGTACAATCCGCAGTCTATATTCGACGTGATGATGTAAACAGGACACAACAATGGCAATCACAACTTACACAGAGCTGAAGTCTACAATAGCTGACTTCCTCAACCGGGACGACCTGACGGCTGTCATCCCCACGTTTATCTCTCTGGCAGAGGCTCAGATGGAGCGTGAGGTGCGTCACTACAAGATGCAGAAGAGGTCCGAAGGTCAGATAGACACCAGGTACTCGCAGCTACCGGCAGACTTCCTCGAGCCTGTTCGCTTTCACCTTGATGACGGCAGATCTACCCGGCTAGAACTCATTAGCCTAGACGACATGCTGCAATTCCGCATGGAAACAAACGACGCTCAGGGCAAGCCTAGATACTACGCTATGTCAGGCGAGGCCATTGAGGTCTTCCCTACGCCAGACACTACCTACAGCGGCGAGCTACTGTACTACGCAGAGCTAGAGCCACTATCAGACTCTAACGCCTCTAACTGGCTGCTAGAGATGTCACCAGATGCCTACCTGTATGGGGCGCTTACGCAGTCTGCACCATACCTGAAGGATGACGCCCGAATGGCTGTCTGGAGTATGTTATACTCTGGCGCTGTAGCAGGAACTAATTTGCAGAGCAATAAAGCCAAGTCAGGCGGCTCTGGACTACGACTCAAGATCAGGAGCTATTAGATGAGCTTTACTAACGCATTTGAAACAGATGTCCTCTCGTGGGGCTTAACAACAGACGCAGTGACACGCCCTACAGCGTGGTACATCGGCCTGTTTACATCGGACCCCACTGACACTGGCGCTGCCGGTACAGAGGTCTCAGGCGGCTCATACGCTCGCACAGCGGCTACCTTCACTGTTACAGGTGACACGGCTAGCAACAGCGGTGCGGTAGAGTTTCCTGCTGCGACTGCGGATTGGGGTACAGTGAGCCACATTGGCGTATTCACTGCCTCTAGCGGCGGCACTATGTTGGTCCATGCGGTCCTCACGACTGCCAAGGCTATCGCCACAGGGGACGTTTTCCGCATCCCTGCCGGTGATCTGGACATTACTCTAGACTAATGGCGCTTAGAGCCGGTTACGGCACTGGTCCATACAACGTAGCAAGGTATGGCTATCCGCAGGTATATGAGGCATCCGTAGCAGACAGCTCGGCAGCCTCTGTTACCGTGTCTGGCGCGTACACCAAGCTAGCAACCGTATCGGTCAATGTAACCTCTGGTGCGAGTGATCCTAGATTAGTAAAGCGCCGGGTAGGCTACGGCACAGGACCTTATAGCGAGGCTCGCTACGGTTATCCAGAGATCTGGGAAGGCGCATCTGCTGTCTCTGTGACCTCAAGTGTTACCCAGGCTGACTATGAGCGCATAAAGAATGCAGTAGTAGCAGACGCCTCAGCAGCCTCTACATCGATGATTGGTGTCAGGGTAAGGCTAGGTGATATCTCAGACAGTAGCGTTGCCACAGGCTCCGCTCAGGCATTCCTAGCTATCGTCGGTGCTGCTGCTACAGCCGCTGCGTCATCGGTGGCTATAAACTATGTTAGAATTAGGCCATTCGCTGCCAGTGATACGTCCGACACAGATGTTGGTACGTTCGCTAGGTACAAATGGATAGAGCAAATTAATGCGTCCGAAACGTGGACGGAATCTGATTACCGAGGTGACTAACGATGGCTGATACAACCACCACAACCTATGGCTTAACTAAACCCGAGGTCGGTGCATCTGACGACACCTGGGGTACTAAGCTCAATACTGACCTAGATTTGATCGATGATCTTTTAGACGGCACCACGGCCATTGCGCCCAACCTGTCTACTCTGACTATTGCCGGTACTGCGGTAACAACTACAGCGGCAGAGATCAACCTTCTGGACGGTCTAACTGCTGACGCTACAGAGCTAAACCTGTTGGACGGAGTCACAGCTCTGGTTACAGCAACTAGCACTGACACCTTCACGAACAAGACAATCCGAGACACTGTATACGCTTTGTCAGGCACAGCCTTTGACGCTACCAACGGCGCAGTACAGACCAAGACTCTCTCGGCTAACACGACCTTCACAGACTCTCTAAGCTCTGGTGACGCAATCGTGCTACAGCTCGAAGCAGGTGCTAGTTACACAGTAACGTGGCCTACAATGACTTGGGTGACTTCTGGTGGAAACGTAGCACCCACATTGACTGCGAAGGATACACTGGTGTTCTGGAAAGTCTCTACTACTTTATATGGAGCCTATGTTGGGAGCTATGTCTAATGACTATCCTTTCTAGAAGCCTTATTGCCTCGGCAGGATCTGGTGCTGCAAGTGTCTCTTATTGGGTCGCAAGGGTAACTACGTCACCCAACTTAGAGAATAGCTATCGAGCAGCGGTAAATGAGGCTGACGAGACAATAATTGTAAGAACTAGCACTCAGTCCAGTGCTGATCAAGGATATATTGAGCTAGATTACGATGGCGGCTATCAAAGCGCCAAAACCACAGCTATGGCATCGGTTGGTAGCTCTGGGTATCAAGCATCCATAGAGTGCGTTGGTGGAAAGACCTATATTGCTAATCAATCGACTTATTACAATGCAAGGATTCTAGAAAGAGAATCGGCTTCAGATACAACTTACACCTCGAGAGGTTTTAGTCTATATGGAATCTTAGGTTTTCAAAACACTGTCGCACACAGTCATTTTTTGTGTGCTGACGAAGAAACCGCTGATGATAGGCTTGTTTTTGTTGGTGGTGGTTATTCAAGCGAAGACTACGGCTATACTGTTTATCAACCAAGATTTGTAGCTTTAACTTGGAATACCAGTACGCTGAATATAGATTCGTATCAAGGTATTCAAGGCTCACCAAATTTGGAGGGTTACGGATCTAGATGGGCACAAGTAGCGAAAGGAAATAACCAGAAATTCGCCGTCACATGGACAGATACTGCTTCTACAATGCATGGATTTGCTACATATTACAATGGAGCAACCCCTTCATTTATCGGCGCTCTTTACCCTAGTAGCGCAAACATGAAAAACCTAGGGATAGGAATAGACGCTAACGATAAGATGTCTGCTGTTACAGGCGTAAGCAATCAGTGTTGGGTTTTTAGAGGCAATACGGCGGGCGTATACACCCCAAACGTGTATTATATTTTTGATCCGTCATCAATAGGCGGTTATCCAATGTCCGCTGCATTTGATTCTGAAGGTAACGCATACATACTTACTCGTGAGATGTATCTAATAAAGTTTAACACTCTAAATCAAATTGAGTGGACTCTGTACTTAGATAATACCCAAACAACATATCAAAGCGCGGAAGGCTTGTCAGAGGTTAAAGTCGAAACTATAGGTGATACTGAGTTTTTGCTTCTGTCGCTACAATATCCACCAGAATCAACTACTCGCCCAGGCTATATAGTTAAGGCTCCGTTGGATTTGAATAATTACCTTGGGACATATGGGAACTTACAGATTTCTCTTGCTTCCTTTAACCCAACTGTATACTCATCTTCCGCAGGCGCTACCGGTTTTTATGATCGACAGACGCCAACAATAGGTAAATTCAGTGAGAGCATAACAGCAAGCTCGTCTGGCGCAACATCATCCGCAACAGTAATCGATTAAGGATAAATACAATGTATGTATTAGTAAAAAACAACGAGATTGTGGAGTACCCTTACTCGTTGAGAAAATTAAAGCAAGACAACCCAACAGTCTCTTTCCCTGTTCACACAACGGATGAGCTTTTAGAATCTCATGGTGTATATCGTGTAGATTTTGAAGAACCGGGCGAGTTTGATATTGCTACTCACTCTTCGATTGGAGCAAGCTATCCAGTGCTAAAGTCTGGCAAGTGGGTAATTGAGTTTTCGATTGTTGAGAAGAGCCAAGAAGAAAAAGATAAATATATAGCTGAGGCTTCGACTATGCACAGAATACGTCGTAATGAGCTTCTTGCGGAAAGTGATTGGACTCAACTTCTAGATGCTCAGCTAACTGAGTCAGAGAAGCAGTCTTGGGCGGTATATAGACAGCAGCTAAGAGATTTAACTGACCAGGTTGGATTTCCATTGTCTATATCTTGGCCAAGTCGTGCTAGCCAGTAGAGAGCACAAATTTTTTTATATCAGGGTTCCTAAGACCGGCTCTACAAGCTGTGCGCTTTACTTGCTAGATTCTGGTCTGATAGACGATGACAGCATCTGTGGTAGAAAGCCTGCTAAGAAAGTTAAAAGCATAGTGAGTCAGCTATCTCCTGAAAGGGACGAAACACTGCTGCTTATCAAGAGATCTTCATTTTTAAGCAGGAGTCACGTCAAGCACAAGGATATTATCTCTGACTATCCAGAGATGAAAGACTATAAGTCTATAGCTTGTGTAAGGAACCCTATTGATAGAGCAGTATCTGCGGCTGTTATGCGTATCGCAAAAAAGGATATAAACGAGGATCTTCTTAATCGCAGTATTGAAGAGGTTTTAGCCTCAACCCATATTTTGTCTGTCCCTCAATATGAGTACGTTGCAAGTGATACCATATTATGGCCGACAGAAGACTTAAGGGCGAGAGTAGAAGGTTTTATCCTTCAACTAGGAGGCAGCTTCAGAGGCTCGTGGCATTACAGGGATAATAAGTCTAGCGACTACCTGCAAATGTTAAGTGATAGCAATACAGCTCGTATTCATGAAATGTACGCTAAGGATTTCGAGCTTTGGCAGTCAGCGGTTAAAAACGCTGCGGCATAACAACATCAAAGGGTGTAAACATGGCGCTGACGCCTTTAGATATACCGGCGGGCATCTACCGCAATGGCACGGATCTTCAATCATCGAACAGGTGGCGAGATGCTAACCTTGTTCGGTGGATTGACGGAACCATGCGTCCTGTTGGTGGATGGCGTCTAAAGAGCGACAACGCTGCGGATAACTCTATTCGTGGCATGTTGACGTGGAAGGACAACTCTAACAGCCGCTACATTGCCGGTGGGTCATATAGCTCTCTCTACGTCTGGAGCCAAGGCGGCACTCGCTACGACATCACGCCTGCCGGGTTTACTTCTGGTAGGGAAAGTGCGTCTGTAAATACTGGATATGGTGCTGCCTCTTACGGATACAACACATACGGCACAGAGCGTTTAGATAGCCAAACTATACTACCTGCTACTACCTGGTCGCTAGACAACTGGGGCGAGTACCTTGTTGGTTGCACACGAGACGACGGCAAGATCTACGAGTGGCAGTTAAACTCTGGTACACCCGCTGCGGTAGTGACTAATGCACCTATAAATAATATCGCACTGATGGTTACAGAGGAGCGGTTCTTGTTCGCTCTTGGTGCCGGTGGCAATCCTCGCTTAGTGAAGTGGTCCGACAAGGAAGACAACACCACTTGGACCCCATCTGCTACCAACGAGGCGGGTGATTTAGAGTTACAGACTGCCGGTGAGATCATGTGCGGCATTCGGGTTCGTGGTCAGTCTCTTATTCTGACTAATATCGATGCACACGTCGCAACCTACCAGGGTCCTCCTTACGTTTATGGTATAGAGCGCGTTGGAACCTCATGCGGAATTATCTCTCAGAAGGCCGTTGCTACAACTGACCTTGGTGCCATCTGGATGGGTCGCAGAGCATTCTTTAGTTACTCAGGCGGCTCAGTGGTCAAGGTTAAGTCTGATGTCTCTGACTACGTTTTCTCTGATATAAACGTATCGCAGCAGTCTAAGGCATTCGCAGTGACCAACTCTCGCTACGGAGAGATCTGGTGGTTCTATCCGTCTGGCGCATCTAACGAGTGTGATCGCTATGTGGTCTACAACTTTGTAGAAGGCACATGGTCTATAGGATCGCTAGCTAGAACCTCTGGCGTTGATCACGGCGCATTCCGTCATCCAATCTGGGCAGACGCAGACGACAATAAGATATACGAGCACGAGGTCGGTCTCTCATACGGCAGCCTTAAGCCTTTCGCTGAAAGCGGTCCTATCATGATTGGCACTGGTGATCAGATAGCCTCTGTGGTTGAGATGATCCCAGACGAGCGCACTGCCGGTGACGTGTCTGCTACCTTCAAGACTAGGTTCTATCCGAACGATGTCGAGAGAGAGTACGGACCCTATTCAATGTCATCACCTACTAGCCTGCGATTTACTGGTAGGCAGATACGCATCCGTGTAGAGGGCGAGGTGCTCTCAGATTGGCGTGTAGGCATCAATCGTCTAGATATAGTGGCGGGAGGCAGGCGTTGAGTGAACAGCTTCCACAGCCCTCTGGTGGCGCTTGGCAGACGTGGGCTAATCGCCTACTGCAACACCTAAAGCGCACCAGGAACCTGCTAGGCCACAAGGGTGACGATGAGCGAGCCACAGAGGACGGCTTGCTTATGTGGGAGCGTGACGGTAAATACCCGGTTGTGTCTAAAGACCTAGCGTGGTGGCCTCTTGCTCTAGGTGGCGGGCAGGTTCATTACGCTTACCTTGTTGATACGACCATTCAGGCAGCTACAACTGTAGACACGGCCACAGCGATAACTTGGAACACTACGGTGTCTGCGAACGGCATCTCTATCGACGGCACTGACGCATCGAAGATCAACTTCACGAAGTCTGGCGTGTTTCACATCACGTTCACTGCTGAGATGCACTCAGAGTCAGCTAGTACCAAGATGTTCTATTTCTGGCCACGCATCAACGGCTCAGACGCACCTAATACGACAATGGTAGACACGCTGCACAACAACAATCAGCGCAAGACTATCTGCCGGTCAGCTATATTCTCTGTCACTGCCGGTGATTACTTGCAGGCGATGTTTGCTACAGATGATCTAAATGCAGATCTACACGGAACTACTGCTACAGCATTTGCTCCTGCGTCACCATCGGTAACACTATCTTTATTGGAGGTGGTGTCATCGTAGACGAGTTTATGAGGTGCTCTAAGTGGATCGAGGACGCACTAGCCTATGGAGGCGGCACTCACGACCTACAGGACGTATTTGATGGTATACTGTCAGGCAATATGCAGCTATGGCCCGCCGAGCGCGGATGTATTGTCACGGAGCTAGCGGTATATCCAAAAAAGCGAGTGTTACATATTTTCCTCGCAGGAGGAGAGCTAGACCAGATCACCGACATGCACGACGATGTCATTCGGTGGGCAAAAGCACAAGGCTGCACTGCACTGACACTGGCAGGCAGGATGGGATGGAAGAAGGCTCTGGCACCGTTTGGGTGGGAGCCGACACTACTAACACTGAGCAAGGAAATTTGATATGTCAGGTGGAAAAGGCGGCAGCCAAACAACACAGGTAGAGATACCAAAGTATATTGAGGATGCCTCTCGAGCCAACATCGCTCAGGGCAAAGAGATCAGCCAAATCGGCTACACACCTTACTACGGTCCAGACGTTGCAGCATTCACGCCTATGCAGGCAGCAGCTATGCAGTCAGCGGCTAACTTTGGCTCTGCCTTTGGTCTGAT
>Ga0194032_1000012_pt1 | contig 19211 bp, 20 predicted proteins | sample IW8Nov16_MG_FD_144486 | JGI IMG/M metagenome (GOLD analysis project Ga0194032, IMG submission 144486) | Freshwater microbial communities from the Broadkill River, Lewes, Delaware, United States - IW8Nov16_MG | ecosystem: Environmental > Aquatic > Freshwater > River | place: USA: Delaware...
CTGCGTAGCAGTAGCAGCCTATAGTTATAACATTAAGTGTTTTAACTCTTTAAATAAGTAATACATATAAGTAAAGTAGTAACATATAAGAGTTATAACTATTCTTTTAGTGATGTAAATAAGTCGCTGGACATAGGAAAAGTTTTAACACTAGTAAAGTTGCAAATATGCAAATATAACTATTGCAAAGTTGCAAATAACCTGTTACTCTTTTATTTGTAACACACTTACTCCTGTATAACTATAATAAGTGTTACTAACTGGTACGTGTAGCATTTATAGTGTAGCACCCTCCCTCGTTTCCTCTCTCTAATACCTGTATTTGCGACACGTACCACATTTTCCTTTATAAATGTGTTGACAATGAATAATAACCGAATACAACTATATGCATCAGATGATGTAATTGAAGAGTTTTACCGTGCTTTAGCTACTGGTGATTCTAATACAATTAACCGTGTACATATTCCCAAGAGTGATGTCTTTTATGTAAGAGCAGCTATAGAAGCTGACACAGGTGTGAGATACACATTGGATCACGTAGAGAGAGCTATGTACCTTGAAGGTATGCTTGATCGTAGAGATGTACTAGATCCTGACAGAGAACGTGATGGCGTTGGTTAAGTTTATACCCGTTGTGCTACTGTTAGGTTGTAACACTATAACCTATACCGCATCGTGCAGACCAGGTGATGCTGTATGTCAGAGAAACCAGAATGCACAAACGCTTGCTATCATCGGCCATACTGAAGCGGCTACACAGCTTATGTGTGAGGATAGCGATATTCGTGATACTCTTGGTGAGTCCTGCGCTGGGCGGTGATGTAACGGGTGACTTCTCTACGTCTAACGAGAATAGTGTTGTAGACAGTAACAATACAGATGAGACTGTTACGAATAACTACAATGCTACGGGTGCAGGTAGTCCAGCGCCAGTTATGTCTGCTATAGCTCCTACAGTAATGGGTGGTGGTGGTAACGATAGTTGCCTTATCTCACGTCAGGCTGGTATACAGGTAACTCTCTTTGGTTTGAGTGCTGGTACAACGGTACAAGACGAGCATTGTAATAGACGTAAGAATGCTAGGCTGTTAGGACTTCCACAGGCAGTAGGTGGCTTAGGGTTACAGGTGTCAGCTATATCTGTATTATGCCAAGACCCTACAGTGTTTCGTAGCATGATGTTAGCTAACACACCTTGCCCTATAGCGGATACTAGTAACGGTAAGCTTCTGATGGGTAAGAAAGCAATAGATAAATACAGGGAGAATCCAGAGCAGTACATAGTAGGGTACGAACTGGACAGGGATTTTTGGGATACCTTGCTAAAGGTAGAAGAGGAAACAGATGAAGTTACAGCAGCTATTAAAGACGACGGCCCTAAGCTCAGCCTTAGTGATCGCTTCAGGAGCAGCAAACGCAGATCTAGCGACTGAGTTGTCTGGACAAGAGAAGATTGACTACCTTATCCAAAGCTTGGACGCTATCAAGACACGCTTAACAGATGGTTCAGTACTTACTGTAGGTGCTGTAGGCTATGCTCAGATTGGTGGTGTCATTAATGATGATGCCCTATCTGATGGTATTATCTCTAGCCAAGAACTAGGTGACTACCTACAAGCTAAAGACCTTGTGCTTACACATGACTACGCTATTGCTTCAACAGCAGAGCAGATGTTTATGCAAGAGTACGCAGCCAACATGAATAGCTTGTCTGCTGCTGTAGATAGCCTAACTGCTGCTACATCTACTATTATGACTGCTGTAGAGGTAATGGAGATAGCTGCCCTAGCTGATACTAAGCCTGAGCAGGTAGCCCTACAGGGTATGCTAGAGACTGATGCATATAGCATTGACGCAACAGAGGTATCAGCTTATAATGATTCTGTAGCTGCTGTAGAGGGTTATGCTCAACAAGCTGGTGCTTTCATGGCTGCTGCTAATAACAACGAACTGACTGCTACGGTAGACAACTATGCAGCACAAGGTAACTTCATGGTAGGTAGCTACACAGCTATTACGTACACACAGAGCATTGACGAGTTTGTAATCACTTGGTCTGACTCTGGTTTTGGTACAGGCTTTCAGGGTTACCTTACACCTGACATGAAGACTGCAGAAGATGTCTATGCAGCAGGTGAATACATTAACACATACGGTGGATACCCCACACAGTAATAGGATAATAAGATGCCAGATGAATACGAAGTAAAATATACAATACGTGTACCTAAAAGTCGTAATCCACAGACTGGTGCAGTAAAGTATCAAAGCTCTGGTTATGCCAATACTTCTCTAAAGATAAAAGCATCTAGCCCAGAAGAAGCTAAGAAGCTTGCTGCAAAGCATCAATCTGTAACAAAAGCTAAAACACAGGCTGCAAAGGGTTTGGACTACGATATGCCAAAACCCCGTGTTCAAATGTCAGTATCAAAGCTTTCTGGTAAAGGCGGTGGCGGTGGTGGTATCCTAACACCAAATGGCAACAGTTCAGGCTTGCAAGGTCTACCTAAAGGTATGACACGTAAGATGAACAAAGGCGGCATGGCTAAGAAGAAAAAGTGAGCATGGAATTTAGCATAGGTGGCTTTAACGTCAAAGGGTGGATGGTTGCAGTAGGTGTACCCGTCCTCTCTAGTATATCTGGCGGTATCTACTTTGGCTATGATACCCTGAACCGTTTCTTTGATGCAGAGGCTGGCGTAGAAGAGGCTCTAGGGGGTGTAGAGGACTTGGATGGTAGGGTAGGTGCTATGGACAAAAGGGTCACCTCTGTGGAGACTACAGCCCAGCGCACACTAGCCGAGACAGAAGCAGCCCTTATTGTACGTATCCAGACGTTAGAACAAGCTATTGCTGATAACGATGTACGTGGGTTGAACCAGAAGCTGGCACAGCTAAGCACTAACATGACACAGATTCTTGAGCAGCAGAAGGTACTACTGGACCTACGCAGCCAAGTTGATAAAGCTACCACTATTACAAGTGGACTAGGTGATACACTAGATACGTTAAAGACTGAGATTGACGATATCTGGAAAGCATATGATGAACTAGTGGATAACCCCCTATGACAAAACAATTACAAGAAGGTAGCATTTGGGCAGAAGCTGACGCAGACGGTGACGGTGTAGTTACGGATGCTGAGATAGAACTTTTTGAGCGTCGTGTACGCTTCGAGAACGAGGACAAGAAAGAAGATGCTCAAAGAAATATGGCTTGGTTTGCTCTCTTTGGTATGCTTCTTTATCCTTTTGCTGTTGTTATATCTGCTGGCTTTGGTATTGAAACCGCTTCAGCTACCCTTGGAGACATGGCTCCTACCTACTTTGTATCTGTGGCTGCTATCGTGGCGGCATTCTACGGCGGTCAAGCCTACTCGAAAGGTAAAAAATAATGCCATATCAGACGAACGGAAAGCGGGACTACAAAAAGCAGAACGCAAAGTACGACTCTCGCCCCTCTGTAAAGAAGGACCGTGCTTCCCGAAATGCTGCACGTAAAGCTATGGAAGATTCTGGTAAGGTACGTAAGGGTGATGGTAAAGACGTAGACCATAAAGATGGTAACCCACGTAACAACAGTGGTAAGAACCTTCGTGTACAAACTAAATCACAAAACCGTAGCGTTCCACGTACAAGCAGTAATAGGAAAGCAAAATGACGGATAAACAATCTACAAAGAAAAAGGATAAGTAATATGTCTAAAGGTACATCTTGTAACTGTGGTGCATCTAACCCACCAGCACGTCCAACAAAAAAGTTTAGCTGTGGCGGTTACGTACACAAAGGTAAAAAATAATGTCAAAATTCTACGATAAATATAAGAAGGCGTTAGAAGCGCACGGCTACAAAGTAGATGAACACGGTTGTGTTTGGGATGCACGTGGCAATCAGGCTGCAGTAGAGGATCGCTTTGGTAACGTATATGCAAGCGATCCTAATGTTACTGAAATCTGTCGAGTAGAAGAAGCTAAACCTAAACCAAAGCCTAAACCACGCAAGGCTACAGATAAGGATTTGACTGAAAATGTCGCTTCTACAGACTGGTAAACCAGCACGTAAGAAATCTGTATGGGGCCATAATACTGGCACCACTACAGAGATCGTGTATACGTGTCCTGCTAACTGTGTGGCAGAGGTATCGTTTATCCACATACATAACTCTACAGGTAACACTAATATTACTGTAGAGTGGTATGTAGCAGCAGACTCCTATACTTCACACTTCTTAGAGGGTAAAAACCTTGGTGCAGCAGAGTACATACAGTTTCCAGATATAGAACTTGTGTTACAAGCTGGTGACAAAATTCAAGTTACACCTGATACTGCTGCACATCTTGATACTATTATAACTGTAACTGAAACCTTTGTCCCTGTAGGGTAACGGGTATGCATAAATAGGTACTACTGCCTGACATAATATAAAGTATAACTATCTCCGCACACAACAAAGGAGATCGTGATGCTTAAATTTCTAAAAGGTGTCTTAGAGGCAATCGAAATAGCGCAACAAAAACGTGCTGACTACTACATGCTAACTAAATTCACAGACCGCGAATTACATGACATTGGTATTGGTCGTAGCCAAATTCGTGACATTATTTACAACGACAAGTAAAAAGTGCTTGCATTTGTAATAGTTATACATAAAACTATATGCAAGCCCTAAAAACAAGGACAACTTTATGGCAAGAAATCTAACAGAAAACCAGCAAAAGTTTCTCGAAGTCTTGTTCGACGAAGCGGGTGGTGATGTTGTACTTGCCAAAAAGTTGGCTGGTTACAGCGATAACACACCTACTCGTGTAATCGTAGAGACATTAAAAGATGAAATTGCTGATGCTACACGTACATACTTTGCACGTATAGCACCTAAAGCTGCTATGTCTATGGTAGGCGCTCTATATGACCCTACCGAGTTAGGCATAAAAGAAAAGATGGCAGCAGCTAAAGATTTACTAGACCGTGCAGGACTGGGAAAGACAGAAAAGGTAGATGTCACATCAAGTGGTGGCGTATTCTACCTACCCCCAAAAGAGGGTACGAATGAGTAGACCCTTCCATATTGGGAGGGATCTAGGCTTTTGGGAATTACCAAAACCACACAAAGGCAAAGAACGGGAGTGGCACGTAATAGCTAGAGTAAGCAAGCACGTGCCATTTGGCTATAGGGTACATCCTGACGACGAAGATCTATTAGAGCCTATACCTGATGAACTAGAAGCATTAGAGCTTGCAAAGCAACATCTAAAGCAGTATAGTTTACGAGAAGTAGCGAATTGGCTAACAGCCCAGACAGGTCGCAGCATCTCACACGCAGGTTTAAAGCAGAGGATCGAAATTGAGCGAAGACGTAAAAAAACTGCTACAATTAAACGGAACCTCGCCAAGCGGCTCCAAAAGGCGCTATCCAAAATCGAGGAACTCGAAAAAAACAGGGTCGGGGCGTACTCCGAAAGCGAGTAAGGAAACAGTCACACCCCCAGTAGAGACTATTCCTGCACAGGTCGCCACAGCAGAGTTCGATGTCGAGGCTGCACAGGATGTCGTGTTCAAGCCAAACCCCGGCCCTCAGACGGACTTTTTGTCTGCATCAGAAAGAGAAGTACTTTATGGTGGGGCTGCAGGTGGCGGTAAGTCATATGCGATGTTAGCTGACCCTCTGCATGGCTTGAACGATCCTAACTTTAGTGGTCTACTTGTACGACATACTACAGAAGAGTTACGAGAACTTATTCAGAAAAGCCAAGAGTTATATCCAAAAGCTATACCTGGGATCAAGTGGTCTGAACGTAAGAGTCAATGGATTAGCCCAAAGGGTGGTAGGCTCTGGATGTCTTATCTTGATAAGGATATGGACGTTAACAGATACCAAGGTCAGGCGTTTAACTGGATTGGTTTTGACGAGCTTACACAATGGCCCACGCCTTATGCTTGGGATTACATGCGTTCTCGTCTACGTTCTGCTCATAGTGGCAAACTAGGTTTGTACATGAGGGCAACAACTAACCCTGGTGGTGCTGGTCACTCTTGGGTTAAAAAGATGTTTATTGATCCTGCACCTTCTGGAAAGGCATTCTGGGCTACTAATCTTGAAACTAACGAAACTATTACATATCCAAAGGGTCATAGCCGAGAGGGTCAACCTCTTTTCAAACGGCGATTTATCCCCGCTAGTCTCTTTGATAACCCTTATTTGAGCGATACTGGCGACTATGAAGCCATGCTTCTATCGCTACCAGAACACCAACGAAAACAGCTACTAGAGGGTAATTGGGATATTAATGAAGGAGCCGCTTTTCCTGAGTTTAACAGATCCATCCACGTCATTGATGCTTTTGACATTCCCGAAAACTGGACTAAGTTTAGAGCTTGCGACTACGGTTACGGATCTTACACGGGTGTTCTCTGGTTTGCTGTCGCACCAAATGAACAGCTTATTGTATACAGAGAGTTATATTGTTCTAAAGTTACAGCTTCTGATCTAGCTGATATGATCCTAGACGTAGAGAAGCATGACGGTGGAATGAGATACGGTGTGCTTGACTCTTCTTTATGGCACAACCGTGGCGACACGGGACCGTCGCTTGCAGAACAGATGAACATGAAAGGTTGCCGATGGCGTCCGTCTGACCGTTCTCGTGGCTCTCGTGTCGCAGGAAAAAACGAAATACATAGGCGTTTACAGGTAGATGAATTTACTAAAGAGCCACGTCTTGTATTTATGTCAAACCTAACAAACACTATAGCGCAAATACCTACTATACCTCTAGATAAGAAGAACCCAGAAGACGTAGATACAAACGCAGAAGATCACTTGTATGACGCTTTACGTTACGGGATTATGACAAGACCACGTAGTCACAGCATTTGGGATTACAATCCAGAAACTCAACGTACTGGCTTCCAAGCTAGTGACACAACATTCGGGTACTAAATATGGCAGAAAACGAAGAATTAAACTTTGACACCGACGAGGTTGTTGCAGCAGAAGATATGGATGATAAGATCTTTGCTCAAAAATCAAGTTTAATCACATTTGTACATGACCGCTTTAAGCGTTCTGAGGATTCTCGACGTTCAGATGAAGATCGTTGGATTAAAGCCTATCGTAACTATCGTGGTTTGTATGGATCAGATGTACAGTTTACTGATACTGAAAAGTCACGTGTCTTTGTTAAAGTTACTAAGACTAAAACACTAGCAGCGTATGGACAGATTGTAGACGTACTATTTGGCAATAATAAGTTCCCTCTATCTGTTGATCCATCTGTTCTTCCTGATGGCGTAGCAGAAGCGGTACATATTAACATTGACCCTATGGCTTCGCAAGCTGGTGATGCTTTAAAAGCTGTTACACAGCAGCAGCCATCACGCCCATACTTGATTGATGGTACTACAAAGCTAAATCCTGGTGAGACTATGAACGACTTGCGTAAGCGTTTAGGTCCACTAACTCAAAAGCTTGATGCTGTATCTGAGAAGGTTGTAGAGGGTGCTGGTACTACTCAAACCACAGTAACATTCCATCCAGCTATGGTAGCTGCTAAGAAGATGGAAAAGAAGATCCATGACCAGCTGCAAGAGTCTGGTGCTTCTGTACATCTACGCTCTATGGCATTTGAGATGGCTCTACTTGGCACAGGTGTCATGAAGGGTCCGTTTGCTGTAGATAAAGAATACCCTAACTGGAATGAAGATGGTGAGTATGATCCACTAATTAAAACTGTTCCAGAGTGTAATCACGTATCTGTTTGGAATTTCTATCCAGACCCAGAAGCTACATCTATGAATGATGCGGAGTATGTAGTAGAGCGTCATAAGATGTCACGCACACAGCTACGTGCATTAAAGAGCCGTCCATACTTTATGGAAGACGCTATCCAGTACGCTATTGATAAAGGCCCAGACTACATCCAGAAACATTGGGAAATGACTATGGATGATGACCAAACTACGCCTGACTCAGAGCGTTGGGAAGTATTAGAGTTCTGGGGTTTTGTAGACACAGATATGCTAGAGCAATATGGCGTTAAGATCCCTAAAGAGTTAAAAAAGCTAGACGAAGTAAACGCTAACGTATGGGTATGTAACGGTGAAGTAATCCGCATGGTACTTAACCCATTCAAACCTACACGTATTCCTTACTACGCAACACCTTACGAGCATAACCCATATAGCTTCTTTGGTGTAGGTATTGCAGAGAATATGGCAGACACGCAGACGCTAATGAATGGCTTTATGCGTATGGCTATTGATAACGCTGCACTATCTGGCAACTTGATTATCGAAGTAGACGAGACTAACTTAGTACCGGGACAAGACCTAAGTGTCTATCCAGGAAAGGTTTTTCGTCGTCAAGGTGGGGCACCAGGACAGGCCATCTTCGGCACCAAGTTCCCGAATGTTGCGCAAGAAAACATGCAATTATTTGATAAGGCAAGGGTTTTAGCTGATGAATCTACGGGATTTCCATCATTTGCCCACGGGCAGACTGGGGTATCTGGTGTGGGGCGTACTGCAAGCGGCATTAGTATGCTCATGTCTGCTGCTAACGGTAGCATTCGTACCGTTGTTAAAAACGTGGATGACTATCTTATTCGGCCTCTAGGTCGAGCATTCTTTGCATTTAACATGCAGTTTGACTTTGATGAAAACATTCGTGGTGACCTAGAGGTTAACGCTTCTGGTACAGAAAGCTTGATGGCTAACGAAGTACGTTCACAACGTCTAATGCAGTTTCTTCAAGTTGCACAGAATCCAGTACTTGCACCATTTGCAAAAATGGATTATATTATACGTGAGATTGCAAAGTCTATGGATTTGGACCCAGACAAGGTTACAAACTCTATGCAGGACGCAGCTATCCAAGCCGAAATCCTAAAAGGGTTCCAAGCACCACAACCTGCACCAGTAGGACCAGAAGGTGTACAAGCCCCACAAGGACAAGGACCACAAGCAGTAGCAGATACATCTGGCGGTGGTGGCTCACAAGTAGGCGTGGGTACAGCACCTACACCAGGTGAGCAAGGATTCACAGGTAATGTCGCTTAAACAATTAGTTAATACACCCGAAATCTGGAATGCATTCAACGAAGAGCTAGATGCTCTGATTGCACAACAACAACGCTCTATGGAACAGCAAAATGACCCTACAAGTATATATCGCTTACAGGGTCAGATAAACGCTTACCGCAATCTAAAATACTTGAGGGACAAAGTGAATGGTGGATCAAAGCCCTAGACCAAAGCCTCGCCCAAAGCTAAAGCTTTCTTATAATGACTTGATGAAAATTGAGCGTGTTGTAAATGCTGAAGCAAAGGGTGAAGGCGTAGAGGGACGTAATGCTGTACGTGGGGTTATTTTTAATCGCCTCATGTCAGATCGTTTTCCAAATACTGTAGACGAAGTGCTATCACCTAGTCAGTTTGAGCCTGTTCGCAAGTATGGGTCTATTGATAAGATTCCTGTAGAAGAAGATTCTTTAAATGCTCAGCTTACAGAGATGGCTGATTATATTCAGATAGGTGAAGATGCATCAAAGGGTAGCACATTCTTTCTAAACAAAGAGCTATCTAAAAAACGTGGCACAGACTTTGCTGGTGAAAACCCTATGGTTATTGGTAACCACACTTTTTATAAAGGCTACCAAGGTCAAGAACCTGTAACAGATGTAAACTTTTCACACGACATCGAACTAGACTATCAAGGTTATGATGGAGGTGGTATGGTATCCAAGTTTATGGATATGATTACTGCACCTATTAGTCGTGAATATCGTAAAGAAAAGCCTTTAAGCGTAAAAGCAGCAGATGAAGCGATAAGTTTAGCTACACCTATTGACTCTATTGCAGAGATAAAAGATGAGCTTGCGAAAGAAAATCCTGATTACCTAAAGATAGGTATGTTAGGTGGTATGGAAGCCGTTGGGTTACTTACTGCTGGTACGCCTAAAGCTGCTCTGTCTATGGTTCGTAAGGGTGCTAACATGGCACGTCAAACGGACAATGTTGTAGACGTAGCAAGCAACATACCTCAAGTACCTAAATATGAAGGCGTAAGTACAGGCGTTCCTAAAGTTAAAATGAATGAAGATGCTATTGCTAGTGTTGCAGATAATACTGTAACACAGTCTGCAGTAGATCTTATGAACAAAGCACCTTTTGGTGAAGGGTTCAATGCAGAGTTACAAAGAGTTGCTAGAGAAAACGGCATTATAGCAGGACCAAATACAGGTATTGACCCTATGCAGGTTTATGCAGAGTTAGCTGATCGTGTAAAAAACCCTGACTTTAAGATTATGTCTAATTCTAGCATTAGTGATTTACCTACTGTACAAGCTTCTGGTCTAACAGATGAAGCCATTGATGCGTGGCGTGAAGCTAATGCTACAACTCCAGAGTTTCGTAAGGCTCTTAAAGGTAGAGAAGAAGGTCTTATGTCTTTAGCCGAAGGTGTTAAAGAGGGTCGTGTATTTAACACCACGTACTGGAAACGTGCAGATGAATTGCGTCCAATACGAAAAGTTACAGAAGTACCTAAACCAGCCAGTGTACAACAGACTGTTAGTGCGTTAGATAGTGGCAAGCGTAAGTCCCCTATTGTTGGCCTTAATTATGACATACCAGATGGCGATGTAATTACAGCACGTCTAGATATACCTGCATACGTTGACTATGATACATGGATTCCTACACTACGTCATGGCGGTAAGACTATGTATAAACCTGCATTACGTATGAAGAACGTTAAGTTCATTCAACCAGAAGGTCGTGAAGTAGGTATGGCTCTTGATGTAGCAGTTGGCCCACAGAGGTTAGAAGAAACATTTGGTCTTGCTAAAAAGAAAGCACAATCAAAAGGTAATAAAAGCCCATTTGCCGTTATGGAAGGTGAATATGTAAAGTCAACAGATGACGAAGCATATGAATACGCTAAGTCTGTATTTGATAGTGATGAGTGGGTACAGGCTGGGTATGACCCAACTAAAAGAGGTTTCTTTTATGATAGAGAGACAGGTGAGGCTATTCTTTCAGGAGATGAAGTAATTCAAGTTGGACATCTTGTACTTGTAAAGAATGCGAAAAAGGTAAACCCAGAGGCTTTTGGATATAGTGAAGGTGGTATGGCTATGAATGAACAAATGGACGCAGTATTTAAGTCTAGCCGTACTGGTTACGCTGAAGGCGGTGAAGTAGGTGAAGCACCAGATACTACTATCGGTGTAGATCCTGTATCAGGCAATGAAATCCCTATGGGTGCAAGACCAGAAGAAGTACGTGACGACATCCCAGCGCAGTTGAGCGAAGGTGAATATGTTGTTCCTGCAGATGTTGTACGCTTCTATGGTGTACGTTTCTTCGAGGAATTGCGTACTGGTGCTAAACAAGGTTATGCAGATATGGACCAGAATGGTCGTATTGGTGGTGAGCCTGTTGAGCCAGAGGGTATGGAGATGATCGAACCAGAGGATGACCTTCCGTTTGACATCTCAGAGCTACAGATGGTTGATGACGATGAGGAGATGCCTGTAGGTGCAGCCGAGGGTGGTTACTTTGATCGTGCTATCAATCGTGAAAAGCCCATCAATAACTTTGAGAAGTTACTACAATTCTTGTTCAAAGACAAAGATGAATACGGCGAAACACCTATTGACCGCTATAAAGAGCAAATGGGTGAAGATGATGATATGGGCTTCTTTGAAAGCATGATGGGCAATCCTATTGAGCGTGGTGAGCGTAAGTGGGGCAAACAAGGATATGTTGGTGGCGGTGATGTTACTCCTGTCCCTATGAACCCACTAGATCCTACAGGTAGTACTTCTGCTTTCGAGATCAAAGAATATGTAAATGATGCTGGTGAGGTTATGTACATTCAATTCTCGAATGGACAACCAATGACGTTTATTCCACAAGGGTTCAAACCTAAAGGCAGCGCAGCAGAGCAAGCAGCTACAGGTGAAGGCGTAGCAGCAGAAACAGCACCAACAACAACAGATAATAATAATTACGATTTATCTACAGAGATGGGTAAAGTAGACGCAGCCTTTACTGATGGTGCATCTGCTAAAGACTGGACCAAAGCAACAGCAGATGAATTTGCTTCTGCTAGAAAAGCTCTAGGCATAATGGGTACAGGTGGTCAAGCTGCAGGTTTTCTTATGGGTGGTCCTCTTGGATTGGCTGCTAGTCTTGGTGGTACAAGCCAAGCACGTGTAAAAGCCTATGACATGATTGATGGTATTGCTTATCAGCTAGAGACATTAAGCCAAGATCCTGTAGCAAATAAAGCAAAGATTGATGCTCTTAATTCACAGAAGAAAGAGCTACAGAAGATTGTCTCTACTGGTGATGACGGTAAAGCAAAAACCCTTCTTGGTAGCACAGGTATCTACGGTGGACAGACAAGCCTATATGAGCGTCTATCTGATACTGGTGGCGGCGGCTACGACGAGTCTGGTAACCCTAAAGGCGACGGTAAAGTATCTTTTGCTGATACATGGCTTGGTGACTTAATTGGTGCAGATGGTAGGATTGGTGTACAAGGCGAAGGTCTTTCAGCTTCACTAGGTGGTGCAAGACGTTCTGGTTCTGGTGCAGAATATGAAGGCGATAAAACCAGAGCAGAAGCACGTATGCAGCAACGTGAAGCTACCCCATATGAAAGAGCTATGTCAGAAGCAGCTAAAGCACCTGCTGGATCTAAAGAGCAAAAAGCAGCCTATGGAAAAGCATCAGCTGAAGCTGTAAAATCTTGGCAAGCAGCTACAAACGCTGTTGACGCAGCACGGGCTTCGGGAAATGATGCAGCAATGCATGAAGCTATCCGAGCACAATCAGATGCAAGTAGAGCAGCAACACAAGCTAAACAAAAAGAAACAGGTAAAACAGGTTTCTGGGGGTAAGTTAAAACTAACTCCGATTCTATATAACAATAAGGCTACCCAGCTTCGGCTGGCCCCAACATAAGGAGAAAAACATGTCGGAAGCCCAACAAGTTGATATCAAGAAAGAGATTATCAGCGCAGCACCCCATCAACGTAATGCAGCACGTATTGCTAAAGATGAAGCAGAACTAGAAGCACTCAAAAAGTTAATGCGTGGCGAAGTCGATGAAACAGAAGAAGAAACCGACGATAGTGAATCCGATAGCGAAAGAGCTACGGACACCAAAGTACAGAATGAGAGTGCTTCAAAACAAAAAGTTGAAGCAGAGTCTGAGAGTGAAGCACAAGAAGATGATGCAGGACTAACAGCAGAAGAAAAAACTTTCAAGCAGCGCTATGGTGATTTACGTCGCCACATGCAAGAGAAAGAAAAAGAGACTTTAGCTAAACTAGAGAAACTACAGCAGCAGCTAGATTCAGCCACAAAGAATGAGCTTGTACTACCAAAGTCTGAACAAGAGATTGATGCGTGGGCAAAGCAATATCCTGATGTAGCTGGTATTATTGAAGCTATTGCTGATAAGAAAGCTAAAGAACGTGCATCTGAGCTAGATGGTCGCTTAAAAGAGATTGAAGCGATGCGTACTCAGGCACGTAAAGAAAAAGCAGAAGCAGAGCTATACAGCTTACACCCTGACTTTGCTGAGCTTCGTGCAGATGATGCATTCCATGCTTGGGCTAAAGAACAGCCTAAAGTGGTACAAGATGCATTATATGATAATGTAGATGATGTTAAGTCTGTAGCACGTGTACTAGATCTTTATAAAGCCGATAATGGTATTAAGACAAAACGTGTATCCACAGAAGACAAGAATGCAGCTTCGTCAGTAAAGGCTCGTAAAGCTGCACCTATTGATCCAAATGACTCTTCACGTTACTTGAGCGAATCACAGGTAGCTAAGATGTCTATTAAAGAATATGAGCGTCGTGCAGAAGAAATTATGGAAGCGCAGCGTTCAGGCAAGTTTATTTATGATATGTCAAAAAGATAGTTGACAAAGCTTACATCATAAGTAAAACTATAGCATATACACCATAATAGTGTGTATGCTTTTCACAAAGCACTAGCCACACAAAGAACTACCTCAAAATATAGGCCCAGCGCAGATAGGACGGCCATCCTTGAAGCATAGCTGACTACCCTAATATGACGAGCCTCTTTAGTGGATATCGTGTTAATCGTAAACGCCATATCTATAAGGAGAATTAACTATGGCTATTACTTCCGCATCTGGTGGTTTCACAGGCAACTGGTCACCAATCATTTACTCAAAACAAGCACAGATCGCTCTTCGTAAAGCGGCTGTAACTAACGCAATCACCAACAACTCTTACTTTGGTGAGATTGCAAACCAAGGCGACGTTGTACGCATCCAAAAAGAGCCAGACGTAACTGTTAACGCTCTTGAGCGCCACACAGCTATCTCAGTAGAGAAACTAGCAGACGAAGATTTCTCTTTGACAATCGACAAAGCTAACTACTTCGCGTTCAAAATGGACGACATCGAAGACCAGTTTGCAAACGTTGATTACGTAGCATTGGCAGCAGACCGTGCAGCTTACAAAATGGCTGACGCAATGGACGCAGACGTTTTGTCTTACTTGTCTGGTTACACAACTGCAGGTGCAGCTATCACATCAGTTTCTGGTACAGCACAACACCCAACAGCAGGTAACCTAACTGGTGAATGGCTAACAGCTAACCACCTAGACGCATCTGACTTCGGTAGCCTATCTGGTGCCGCATCAGGTAACGTCATCCCACTAGCACCACGTCTTCCAGGCGCGACTGCTTTGTCAACATCTACTGTTTCTCCTTTGACTGTCGTAGCACGTATGGCTCGTCAAATGGACGTTGCAAACGTTGACTCACGTGGACGTTGGTTGGTCGTTGACCCAGTATTCGTTGAAATGCTGAAAGACGAAGATTCACGTATGTTGAATGCTGACTTTGGTGGTTCTGGCTTGATGAACGGCTTGGTGTTGAACAACTTGCACGGCTTCCGTGTATACGTTTCAAACAACTTGCCAGCAGAAGGCACAGGCGCAGGAACATCTGGCGCAACATTGCGTTCAGACAACTACGGCGTTATCGTTGCAGGTCAAGACGAAGCAGTTGCATCAGCGGAGCAAATCAACAAAGTTGAGAACTACCGTGACCCTGACTCCTTCGCAGACATCGTTCGTGGTATGCACCTATATGGTCGCAAGATCCTGCGCCCAGAAGCGTTGGTATCCGCGATCTACAACGCAGCTTAGTACTATTACTTTGGGGCTGGCATTAGCTGGCCCCATTGTGCTTTTATAAACGAGGACATTCCCAATGGCAATCACTACGGCAATGTGCAACAGCTTCAAGCAAGAGCTTCTTGGGGGTGTTCACGATCTAGACACAGATACTTTGAAAGTAGCTTTGATTAAAGCTTCACCTTCTGGTACTTTTGACGCTGCTACAACTAACTACTCAGATTTGGGTGGAGATGAAGCAACAGGAACTAATTACACGGCAGGCGGTCAAGCTCTAGACAGCCCTGTTATTTCTCTATCAGGTGGTACTGCATTTGTTGACTTTGCAGATGAAGTATTTACAAACTTGACTATTTCTGCAGATGGTGCAATTATTTATAATGCATCGCAAGGTGACGCAGCAGTGGCTGTGTTTGACTTTGGTGCAACAGTAACATCAACCTCTGGTGACTTTACTATTGTATTCCCAACAGCAGATGCGTCTAACGCAGTTATTCGTATTTCTTAATACTAGGTTTGCACAATGGCATTAATTATTAAAGACCGTATCAAAGAGTCTTCTACTTTTACTGGTACAGGTGATATAGCATTAGGTGGTTCTACAGCAACGTTTAGCACGTTTGCTTCAGTTATGACCACTAATGACACAACATATTACGCCATTGTGCATACTTCTTCTGGTGTTGACGAGTGGGAAGTTGGACTAGGTACATTTAACGCATCTGGTGATCTAGAGCGTACAACTGTTTTATCTGGATCTAGTGGTACTTCTGCTGTTAACTTTAGTAGCGGCATTAAAGCTGTCTTTATGACATACCCTGCAGATAAAGCTGTATTCTCAGGTAGTGACGCTTCTTTTGCTAACATCACAGTAACAGGCACTGTCGATGGTCGTGATGTAGCCACAGACGGTACTAAGCTTGATGGTGTTGAAGCAGGTGCAGATGTAACAGATGCAACCAATGTAGCTGCTGCTGGTGCTTTAATGACTTCAGGTGGCACTATGACAGGTGCGCTTGTTCTTAACTCTGACCCTACTGCCGCACTAGGAGCCGCCACAAAGCAGTATGTAGATACTATTGCTGCTGCAGGTATTCACTACCACACACCTGTACGTGTTGAGTCACCAACAGCATTAACTGTTACGTATGACAACGGTACAGCAGGTGTAGGTGCTACTCTTACTAATGCAGGTACGCAGGAAGCTATTACTATTGACGGTGTAGCTCTCAGTTTAAATGATCGTGTTCTTGTCTATACACAGACTGATGCTACACAGAACGGTGTTTATACAGTCACTACTGTTGGTGACGGTTCTACTAACTGGGTACTTACACGTGCCACAGATGCTGACAGCTATAGTCCATCAGATAAAGATGCGCTAGGCGAGGGTGACGCATACTTCGTTAAAGAAGGTAATACAGGTGCGGGTGAACTATATGTGATGAACACCAGTGGTACTATTACCTTTGGTACTACAAACATAACCTTTGAGCAGATTGCTGAGACAGCCGTATACAGCGCAGGAGATAGCCTAACACTTACAGGTACTGTCTTCGATACAGTACAGGATATCCGCACTACAGCAAGCCCTACATTTGCTTCTGTAACTGCTGATCTTACAGGTAATGTAACTGGTAACGTGACAGGCTCTTCTGGTTCTACTACAGGTAACGCAGCCACAGCCACAGCCTTAGCCACAGCACGTACTATTCAGCTTTCTGGTGATGTAACAGGTAGTGTTAGCTTTGATGGTACAGGTGACGTTAACATTACTGCTGCTGTTGTAGACGACTCACACGCACATGTTATCTCTAACGTAGATGGACTACAGGCTGCACTAGATGCTAAAACAGACCAGACACGTATTCTTACTGCTGGTAATGGCTTTGCTGCTGGTAGCGGTGGTGACCTAACAGCTAACCGTACCTTTACTATTGGTGGTGGTACAGGTGTTACTATTAACGCTAATGATGTTGCTATTGGTCAAGATGTTGCTACTACAGCCACACCTACTTTTGCTGGTATGACTACCACAGGTGACATCTCATTCGGCGACAACGACAAAGCCATCTTTGGTGCTGGGTCTGATTTGCAGATTTTTCATGATGGTACTCACACCTACATAGATGAAACCAATCCAACAGGGTATTTGTTTATACGAGGGGCAAACACTCAGTTACTCAGTCCATCCAATGACATATATTTGGAGTGTAATAATGATGGCGCTGTTGATTTGTACTACGACAACAGCAAAAAACTCGCCACCACCAGCACAGGCGTAGACATCACGGGTACTTTGACCAGCGATGGGCTGACTGTGGAAGCTGCAAACGGTCTAGTGCTAGACACAAGCGGAGCAACTGAGGCATCTTGGACGCATAACCCAGTCAATGGTGAGAGTACAATTAGTGTGGGCCGCAGCGCTGGCTGGGGTGGCGACTTAAACATTAACACAGACACGCTTCGCCGTATGCGCATTCAAAACAACGGCTCTATCAGCTTCTACGAGGACACAGGCACCACGCCAAAGTTCTTCTGGGATGCGAGTGCTGAGTCGTTGGGCATTGGGACAAGCAGCCCTGCAACAGCCCTTGACGTAGTTGGCACAATCACCAGCGATGGGCTGACAGTTAATGGCATAACATATCCATCATCAGATGGCTCTAACGGTCAAGTTCTAACTACAGATGGTTCTGGCACATTATCGTTTCAAGATGGAGGCGGCGGTGCAGGCGCCGATGCCGCAACACTTGATGGGTTAGATTCTAGCCAGTTCTTGCGTAGTGATGTTGACGGCACATTGGCAGGGGTGCTTACTATCGACGGCGGGTTAGAGGGTGTTTCGATATCCAGTCCTATAGTTCTCAATAACCCTAATCTCAATAGTACAAGTAGTGGTGATTACTTTGGTGAAAATGTTTCAATAGACGGCAACTATGCGATTGTTGGTGTAAGGGGTGAAGATGAGCCTAGCAACTCTGGTTCAGGTAAAGCGTATATTTACAATGTTACAACGGGTGCCCTAGTTCACACTCTACATAACCCTAATGCTTATAATACAAGTGCTGGTGATGCCTTTGGTTACTCAGTTGGAATATCAGGTAACTATGCGATTGTTGGTGCGGCTAGTGAAGATGATGCTAGTGGTAGCGGTGTAGGTATAGCATATATCTTCGATGTAACTACAGGATTACTAGTTCACACTCTATATAACCCTAATGCCTATGGTACACCTGTTTATGATAGCTTTGGCGACATGGTCGCAATAGACGGCAACTATGCTATTGTAGCTGTAGCTTATGAAGATGATGCTGGAGGTAGTGCCTCTGGTATAGCATATATCTTTGATGTTACTACAGGTGCATTAGTTTACACTCTAAATAACCCTAATGCTTATGATACCAGTGCCAATGATAGATTTGGTAGTTCAGTTGCAATATCGGGCAACTATACGATTGTTGCTGCAAGGGGTGAAGATGATGCTGGTGGAACTAACTCAGGCAAAGCATATATCTTCGATTTAACTACAGGATTATTAGTTCATACACTAGATAACCCTAATCCTTTTGATATTTCAAAAAGTGATGGCTTTGGTAACGCAGTTGCAATAGACGGCAACTATGCTATTATTAGTGCTGATGGTGAAGATGAGACAGGTTTCACTAACTCAGGTAAAGCGTATATTTACAATGTTACAACGGGTGCCCTACTTCACACGTTGGATAACCCCAATGCTTATGGTACTCCACAAAGTGATTACTTTGGTGATTCAGTTGCAATATACGGCAACTATGCTCTGGTTGGTTGTACTGGTGAAGACGATGCTGGCGGCAATAGCTCTGGTAAGACATATGTCTTTGATGTTACTACTGGTGCATTGCTTCTCACATTAGATAACCCCAATGCCGTTGGAGTAAGTGGTAGTGATTACTTTGGTCAATCAGTTGCAATTTCGGGTACAAAGATTATTGTTGGCGCATATTGGGAATATGACGATGCTGGTATTAAATCA
>Ga0194032_1000013_pt1 | contig 19046 bp, 42 predicted proteins | sample IW8Nov16_MG_FD_144486 | JGI IMG/M metagenome (GOLD analysis project Ga0194032, IMG submission 144486) | Freshwater microbial communities from the Broadkill River, Lewes, Delaware, United States - IW8Nov16_MG | ecosystem: Environmental > Aquatic > Freshwater > River | place: USA: Delaware...
TGAGTCTTCCTATTGAAGGTGTAGAATACTCTTGCTCCTGATTCTTCAGGATTGGCCTCGTACTCTCGCTTGAACTTAAGGGGATCAATGGTTCTTTTGACACGTTCAATCTCCTCATCAGATAAATAAGGAGAGTCCTTATATGTATAGTGGAAGTGTTTCCATCTATCATCTATTGTACTCATGTTAGTGAGGTCATAGAAATAAGTGAAACCTTTTGGTGTACCAATAATTAGTGCTTTATGGTTACCAGGCCAACGTGTAGTCATTGTTGGTTGAACAATAGATTCCCAAGACTCTTTAAGTCCAGGTTTACCAACCCAGTCTTCAACCTCATCACATACAACAAAATATTGACCTGAACCCCGCATGCGCTCTGAAGCTTCATAGGACCATAGCTTGAGCTTAACATTGCTAGGAAACCAAAAGGTTCCAGAGGCTAATGAGTGTTTAGCCGCATAATAATCTAAACCCAACTCATAAGCCAATAATGGAAAGTAAATATCACACGCCTGTTGATAGGTTGGACAAATTAATGACACATTCTTATTAGGCATGTTGGCTGGCATTTGCATAAGCTCACCTACAGCTAAAGCCGCAGCAGAAGCAGCTAGGTAAGACTTTCCGAAGCCTCGTGAGGCCATTACAGTAGCATATTTGACTGTGTTTGGTTCTGCAAATAAGTATTTTATGATCTCTGATTGACCCTTATGTAATACAACTTCTGCCATTTACTTTTCCTTTATACTTTTAAATATTATCCATAAAACTTTTTCTATAAAGATCTTTAGCTAAGTCTGTTCTTTTCATTTCTCTACAACCAAGTAAATACATTAGTTGCCAGTTTAGACCTTGAGCATCACCATAACTACTATAATATTTTCTTGTAGTAATTACTTCATCATCTTTAACAACTACACCATATAACCATTCTTTATCTTCTGGTTCTGGTATACTGTTACTGTTCATAGCGCTTAATACTGCTTCATTACCTACTACAAAGTATTCTTGAAACTCAAACATCTCAGGTCTAGAAGGTCTATTAAATTCTTCTGTGTGAATTGTTTTACCTAACATGTGCATATTTGCATCATCGTACCAAGTAGGCTGCTCATCTATGATAGGCCCCTCTGTTGTATAGAACATAGAGGTTTTACTATCCATACAAAACAATCGATGAGCGGTAGTTACTTTTCTACCCAGTAAGGTCTCTGCCTGTATTACTGCAACACATGTTCTTATAACTGTTTCTTTTAAATATTCATGATAATATGGCTCTGAAATAGCTCTATAATTATCTGCAATAATCCATGGGAATGTTTCTTTTAAAGCTAAAAATAAAGCAGTACCTTCTTCCGTACTTAGTAAAATATTTCTAGAAACAGTACTATCTTTTAAAATTAAAATCTCTGACATTAAATCCACCCAGCTTCTTGTAAATCTTTAAATAAAACTTGATCTATGTCTTCGTCCATTGAAACATAAGTAGCTGATTTTAAAGTCTTAATTATATTGTTACCAAACTCATTAATGCCAGCTTTCCTTATAGTAAAGAAAACAGTTTTATTACCATTTTCTTCTTCTCTAATTTCTGTTATTGTATACGGCTTAATCATATCTTGAAGCATCTCCTATAATAACTGTTGCGGCACTAAGATTTAATGTTTCATTTGAGTAGGGCCAAGTACCACCTTGACTACCTGAAGAACCATTACCGATACCTAATAAAGCACTATCTTTGAAATATACCCAATTACAACCAAAGTCTACTGTGGTCCAATTAGCAAAGATTTGATTAGTTCCTCTTTTAATAGTACCTCTATAGAAGGACCAATAAGTTGATGACCAAAAATAATCTCTCTCCGCACCAATACAGTTGCCTTTAATAGTTCCACCATCACATTCATTTTCAGCAGCAGAAAAGTAAGCTTCTCTTTGTGCCTGAGCTAAAGATGGGAAATAAAACATAGGTTTATTTGGTAATGAAATATTATATGTGTTATATTGATTGTATTGTGCTGGAGCAAATGCGTTACCTGATGTTGCTTCACTAGATCCACAATATCTTGGGTCTAAACCATATGGTAAAGAACCAACTGGGTTATTGGGATGCACTACACTAAGACCACCTGTAACTGCTAATGGTCTTAATCTACTGTCAAAGGCTGCTGTGCCATCATCTCTAAAGACTTTTAATCCATATACATCGCTAGCTGTTGAAGCCCTCGGGTCTGCAAATACATACATCTCAGGATAATTACTATTAGTTCCTGATTTGATAATCTCAATATCCCATACACCTGTACTTACACTAGTAATTCGTGTCACCCCACAACTATCAGCTGTGCTAGGTATTGTAAAGAATGGTACTGGTGTTACTGCACAATTAGTTCTATATCTAACAATATTAATACCACCATAATTAATAGTATTATAATCATAATAAGTAGGTGAAGTAATTTTTTCAATTAAATGTAAATTACGAGTATCACTAGAGATTAATACTTGACCACTATTGTTTGTTGCTAAAAATCCATAACTCATCGTATTAATACCAATACAAAAACATCCTCTGAACCACCACTAACCGTAACAGAAGTTCCGGAAACAGTAATATTATGAGCCAACGCTCTCCTATCAGAGGGTGGAGAATTAATAAACATTTGTGCAGTTAATACTTCTTTACCTGAAATTACTGGATAAGAATTACTAACAGAGCTTCCGCCAGCAACATAAAAGAAGTCTACTTGATTCCAAGTCACATCAGAAGAGCTGTAGATTAATCCACCATTTTCTTTATACACATCTAAACTCATTTGCTGACCTTTAATTACTTTTTGTTATAATAAAAAATCCTTATCAAACCTGATAAGTCAATAAGTTTTTCTTATCACGTATCAGTCAATTTAATAATCAAAGGACCTTTGCTTACGTCATCAATCTCAGTTCTCTCAGGAACAGGACGATATCCGTATTTCATTAAGTTATTCACAATAGTCGCCTGAGTGTTAATAAAGCCCTGCATTGCCATAGCCGAATAACGTGTCTTTCCGCTATCCATATCTGCAATACGCTTCTCAATCTTCTCAAACTGTTCAATGAGCTTCTCCATAGGGTCAAAGCGCAGTTGTGTTAACCGTGCTGTTGAAGCTTGCATTGAATATTTATTCTTAGACCCCAAAGGTCTCCCCTGCCCATTCCCCGCTCCCTTTGGAAGATTAGGGTTGCCTTTGCGTTTCTTCTTTGGGGGTTCGTCAGGAATGACAGTCTCTTGAGTAGTATCTGTCATATTATTCCTTTATTTGTATGTAATGAGAAAGTAGCCTGTATAACCAATAACAAAGATACCTATCATTGATATTAATACAATCGCTATTCCTTCAAATAGCTTACGTATTCTTCTTTTTCTTAGTCTTTCAGCTTTTGCTCTATCTTCCTTAATTGTTCTTCTCATGTTAATCATTTTACGATAGGTTTCTACACCATACCTATACATGATTAATTCTCTTAATTCGGTCTCCATTTGGAGTAACTTTTGCTCTGCAACTACGGCATCCATTGCTTCTTGTTCTACGCTACCAGAGCTTAATAGCTTTCTAAACAAGGGAGGATTCTTTGCCTTTTCTTTTGACTCATTAATACTAGATACAGCTGAGAACCACTTACCAAGGGTTCCACCCATATCTTCTAACTCTTTACCTACTTCTATACCCTTTTTAATGGCATTAAAGGCTGCGGATGCTATCATGAGTGATGCAGAGATGGGTTCCATATTATGACCCCATACCTTTGCTGATTAACATATTCCTCATGGAGGCTAGTTCAGCATTTGCAGTAGCTAATTGTGTTTTTAGCTCTGCTATTTCTCTCAATAATTCTTCTTTATCACTAATTAATATTTCTACTCTCTTTGATAGAGATTCTACCTGTGAAATAAGAGATATTAAGTATCGATCTTGATGCTCTTGTCTTCTCTTCTTTTTAGTAATAAGATAGTTCCAGAAACCTACACCACCAAGGACACTAGAGACTGCAGCTATGATAGCTTCACCACTAATCTGTGTCATTTCTTCCCCCTTAGTTAGTATACTTATTCTTTAACGTCCCCTGGTAGTTCTAATACTTTTCTTCTAATTTATGATTATTATACTATATGCTCTTAGGGGGTCTTTAAATATATTATTATATAGGGGCCTTAGATCTTTCCCTATATATCCAAGGGCGGTCTTCTTTAACGTCCCCTGGTACAACTTTATGATTTAAAACAAAAAAAAAAAAAATAAAGAGAAACCCCTCTGAGCTACCCCTAAGACTCCCGAAGGAATCAAAGAAGTAGCCCAGAGGGGTGTTTACCTAGTTATACTGCTAGGTCAGCTTTTTCAAATATTTCTTTCCATTCAAGTTCACCATGAACTGTAACTTCATATTCAAAGTCTTCATAATCATTAATTTCAAAGAACTCCATGCCAGCACCGTCATAACCTTCTTGAACAGTTTCTAGCAGTTCTTCTATTTCTTCCTCAGATAGTTTACCTGATAAGTCTTGAATATAGAAGTCTAAGCCACAGCCATCATCAAGGTAGCTACACTCTACTACTTCAAAATCTTGCATATCATGGTAGTCCCCTTTGAATACCGATTCATCTTCTGCCTCAACAAACCACTTACCCCAGCGCCATAAGGTATCCATTTGGACAATGATATCTCCTTTTCGGAAGATCTCTGTCTCAACTACTGTCTTCTTAAACTTGTTTGTTACTTCGTATAATTTCATGATTTTCTCCAACTGTGTTTAATTAGCATTAGATTAGGGTAGAATAAAAGTTTATTTTCTTCAATATACTCCTTAGCTGCCTTTTGTGTTTTAAATGACTTCAATTCATCTTGTGATGTTGGAGCGCATACTATGTATACCTTCTTTGGTAGCATTTATACTTTAACCTTATTGTATTTATACCATTTATCTGGCATATAGCAAATCATAAAGTCATTGTGTCTATTACTTCTTTTCCAAAGAACAATAGAAATCTCCATATCTAACAAAGATTCAATAAACTCATAGATTTCACTATTATAGTTACCCACATAGCTACTGCCATCTTCAAGCGTAATCTTCATCATTTCTTTATTAGACATTGTAGTAAAGTCTTCAATACCCATTACAACAGCATCATAAACATGAAAGGTTTGATTAGCCTTAAGCGCATATGCTTCAAACTTAGTTACGTATTTCATTTACAGTTCCCTTTGTGCAGCTTCAACAATTAGATTTTCAAACCACTTAATACCATCTTCACTAAGCCATTCAATACAATTGAAGTTACTTCCTGGCATATAGATCTCTTCTAGACTACAGTATCCTGACTCAGGGTCGTATTCATACTCTAGTCTATAAACAACGTCATCAACTTTAAATAACATTTAGTTCTTTCTAATTACAGTAGTATCAACTTCTTTTTGATGTTGAACACGTAGACAAATATTATTGTTAAACTTATAGGTCATATTTTTAACATGATCTAAACAAGCTTGTTTTGATAGCATAGGTTCACTAACAGTAACTAATGCCATACTAGACACTAGTACCCAAGACTCAATTACCATTTTTAACTCCAGAGGTGTTTAAAATACTTACCAAACAAAAAGGTTCCACGATTAACCTTATTAGACCATTGAGTATAAGCATCTTTATCAAAAGAAAGATAATCGGAACTATCATCACTATCAAACTTATAAAACTTATCTTCAGAACAAGGGTCAGATAGCTCTTCAAAAGAATATATCATTTGATCAAGTATATTTTGCCAAATTTCAATATCATCTGTTCCTTTAAATAAGCCTTCTGGGACGTCTGCCTCATCTACATTCGTGTATGTAGTTTTACTTTTCTGTTTAAATTCCTTAAGTAAAGGAGCACAAATTCTTGCTAGTGTAACGTCTACATTCCAAGTGTCATAACCATCAATCTTAATAATATTCTTATTAGAACTTCCTGGCTTATTCAATACTACAATCATTATACTAAACCTTGTTCTTTCTCGTAGTTAGCAATTTTAATTAAAAACTCAGATATATTTTGAAAGATTTGGCGCACGGTAGTTTTCTCCTTTAATTACTTTACCATTACTATCGTAAGTAGGCATGCCGTTATAATCAAGCTTACTCCAATTAGACTCATCAATTTTTTGAACAATCTTTTTAGCATTCATGTCTGCCTGTGTCAATAAACCCATTGTGGCAACAATCAAATCACCACCTTCTTTGGCAAGCTTTTCACGGTTCTTTACAGTAAGGCTTGTTTGACCTTCCTTTAAAGCCCAAGAGATTTTTGCTATTTGGTTAGCTAAAGTCCTTTGATCTAGGTGAAACTCTTTATTAAACTCTAATTCAAATGTAAACATTAACTCTTGAAACTCTTCAAGTACAATTGCCATTTGAAGATCTAACTCACGTTGTGAGAGATCTGGGTGGACTCTCTTAAACCATAAATGGATTGTATCAAGACTCATAGCATCTTTGCCTTCTTATATGTATACAAAACACAAGACTTAATAGGGTGTAAAATTACAACAAAAGTTTCACCAGTTGAGTCTGAAAATTCAACTAACTCTGTTTTTTCACGAGTAACTAATTCAATCTCTCCTTTTGGAACAATGGTACTAAAACCATTCTTTAGCATAATTTCAATAACATCATTAGGTGGCGCACAAAGTACAGGTAACCTATCTTCTGTTTTTCTTATTTCTTGGCTAAAACTCTTTAATGTAAAAGCAAATAAAAAGAAGCCAGCTAAGATTAGCGTTAATTTTTTCATTTAGATTCCTAACTTTTTTACGAGGATAGACTTTTCTCGAAGCTTCTTTATACGTAGCTTTAATTGATTTACACGATTAGAAGATTTCTTAAATTCAATATAGCAAGCTTTTGTTTCTTCTGGCTTTGCCTTGTCTGATTTTTCCCAATAAAGTGCTTTAAAATATTTTTCTCTTTTTAAAGACTCTTGTATATAACGAATTTCTCTTGAAATCAAGTGGCTTACCTTACTCATAAAATACCCTTTCCTGTAATGATTATATCATAAAACGCGTGAGCAAAACCAAATATAATTAATGCTAAACAAATACCAATGATAATATAAATTGAAATCATTGCATACTTTAATAATAAAAATATTATATCAATAATTGATTGCGTTGTCATTTATACTTTGCTTTTACAAGGTGATAAAACTTAACTAGCTCGTCATCATACTGATTAGCCCAATCAACCACAGTGCCTAAAGGTCGCCAACTCTCATCACCCCACATAACAAACCCTGCTTCTTCAGCAAGCTCTTTAATCTCATCTGTAAATTCAGGGTTACTAGGGTAGTCAGGCGATAGCTTCTTAGCCTCGTCAATCCCTGCCTCAATAGCAGTGAGGATGCCTAGTCGTGTTAACGCTTCCATTGCCTCTGGTGGGAAGTTGAATTGATAGACAGCACTGCCGTCCTCATTCTCTTTCACCAGTGTTACGTCTGCTGTTTCTTTATAACTCATAAGTCACCTTTGCTTTTGCACCAGACAGCTTTGCCATCTTGTCTAGTAAGTTGTTTAATGGTTCTAGCATATGGGCACGACAACACCCAATAGTGATTGGACTAAATTCTTTCCCGCTATCACTCTCTTCTACACGGTTAAGGTACTTTTCAAAGAACTCCTTAACCAACCCTTGTAGTTCTAATGCTCTCTCTTCATTCTGCATTTCAGCAGCTAGTTGTTCATGGTATTTCATGTGTTCTTCTCCTTTAGTTTGGCTTCGATAACACGCACCCATTTCAATGCACCACTATGCTCTAGCTCCATCGGCGAACCATAAAGCTCGTCAATCTCCTCATCCGTCAGCCCAACCCACTCACGTCGAATTTCCTCCGATTTTTGTACACATTTTTCGGACGTGTCTCTGTCTTGTAAAAACTCAGCCCTCACAAGGTTAGCCGCAACGTGCCAATAGTTGTGACTGCCCTTAGCCACCTCGTGTTGAATCATTAACAGGTTAATAACGTCCTTCATGGCTTGTTTATAATCATCAGTCAAAACGGAGCCTCCTCTGCCGTAGTTACAATGTGGTTACAACGAATACGTTCAGCCAGCTTCTGCACCCACAAAGGTTTAACACCAAATGGGTTGATGCAGATGCCCTGCTTGTTGTACCCGTACTGTTTAATCACTTCAAGTTTAACCATAATCCCACCTGTGCAAATGCGTAGCCAGTCCAGATCATACCATTGGAAATTTCACCTTTAGCCCACTGTAGCAACCCTACAATTAAATACCCAATACCCGTAGCACCTACTATTAAATGTTCTACTGTCATACTTCATTTACTTCTATAACTTCCCAATTCTGAGGATCAGGTAATATATTACTTGCTTTTTCAATTGCATCAAATTCACTACGAGCTTTTACATAAGTAATTTTTTGTTCAATATGAAGAGCTTCTCTTTTTGTCTGAACAAAGTGTACTGTATATTCAGTTAACGTCATTTCTACTCCAAACAAAAATAGGTGTTAAAGGGCCTACATAAGCACCTTCTACATTATACTCAAAATAATCAACTGCATACTCAAAAAGCATACCCCTCTCATCCATCAAGACCCTAATACATTCATCTGCAGAGTACACTAATACTTCCTCATGATTTACATAAGTACTTCCAATGATTGCCCTATCAAAACCATCTGCTTTTAACATTAAATTCTTTCTATCATGTACATAATACCATTGGCAACAAAAGCACCAAAAAAGCCATATAAGGCGTATTCAATTAGTTTTTGTGTATTCAATTTCTTTAATTCCTGTTTGATTAATAATAGACTGACAAACAATACAAGGTTTTGCAATTAACGGTTTGCCTTCTTTACTATACCGTAGTACTACAAGCTTATAAGCTTTTTCCCAGTTGCACTTTATAAGAGCTGCTACTTCTGCATGAAGATAAATCTTGTTAGGCTCACCCACCTTGGCACCTGCTTTAGCCATAAGTGGATGAGTCTTCACATAACTGTTTTGTCCAGAGGATAACAGTCTACCCTTTTTATCATATACAAAAGCAGTTACATGAAACCGACACATTATTCCTTATCTTCCATAATAGAATCAAAAGCTTCAATTGCATTAAAAATTATATGAGTTAAATCTGTACCATTTAAATCAACACTATAATGCACACGCTCATAATCTAGATATGCAGAAATATATTCTGAAAGCTCTAGCTTATTTTCATTATCAAGACATTTCATTAAGCTACCAATTCTGTTGCAAGATTTAACGCTCGTTCTTTTAATTGAGCGCCTTTACCAAACCACGCACTATTCATGCGTGAACTACTATTACGACCATTATTCCAATCTACCCACTCAGTTACGGCATTTAACCATTGCCATGCCGTACGACCTTCTGTAAGATCAGAACCAATTGCATCGCCATCGAACAAACGCATAATTGACGTATATCCCGTGTGGATGCGCTTACGCTCACTTAGGTCTTGGTCTGTAACATTAAACAAATTCTTAGTTAGTTCTTCTGCTTGACCAGAAAGCAATTCTTCATTAGCCAATACACGCGCCTCTAAAAGAAACTTATCCCATTGTGAAGTAGCAATACCTAATTCTGCTCGAATAGACGCCGCATCAAATTGTTCACGGTGATTAATACGAACTACTCCAGTATTTTCACTGCTTAGTGCGGAAGTGATTGTATTGTTACATACAACCCGCACAGAAGTAAACTTAGCGGTTGTAGCCATTGTGCCATCAAAACTTGTTGCGAGTAGTACATACGGTTTTACCAAATCCTTACCAATAATATTAGCGCCTTCTCCTACTTGAGCTAATGCCCAAATACGTTTACCATCACTCAGCGCTCCAGCTGTTTCCATTTTAAAACCAGACTTCTCAGTTAATACTTTAAAGAATCCCATAATTTCAGCTGGTTGAACTTCACGATACCGATCAGACACAATACCTAGTGGTTGCTTAGTATCGCTGCGGTATAGTACTTGTGAGTTAGGGTATTTTACTACATTTTGATCTGTTGCACCAATATCAGTTGAGTAGTAAATATTTGCACGTTGTGCTTCCCAGTCTAGCCCAGCTTCTTTTGTCCAAGTTTCAATACTAGCATCTTCTGTTAATTGCTGACCCAATCCATGCCAAGGGGTTTCACCTCGATATGCAATTGCTGCTTTACCCGTTGTTTCATCAATCATGTGTGACATTTTACTTTACCTCAATTAAATAAACATTACTACCAAACAAACAAAAAGCTAACTTCTCAGCCGCTTCTTTATTATGGATATGGATTCGATCTATAAAAAGATCATTTCTTGTTGAATATACATTAAACATTGTTTTAAAGCTCATTAAAGTATTTAGCTACTTGCCCTAACCATAAGGCTATAGCAAAACCAATAGTTAAAAGCCATTCAGTCATGGGCATAAATCCTTAATTGGTGGTTTTAACAATACAGCTGTTTGTTGTTCTTTATATAACTCTGATAATACATCTAACAATACATTACCTGCCCAGTTAGCACCTCGATTAAACTCATCATCATAATCGTTTGCTTCTCCTGCGTGTATTAAAAACTTTGCAACCGTTTTTAATTTGTCATATTCACTTTTTAACATTATAAGCCTTTCCTAAACCCTTCATATAGACCTTTACTACATTTGTGGAACCATGAACATCTATTACAACATTTGCTTTATTACCATCGCATAACCCACAGTCTTTACAAGTTACCTTACTATCTTTTTTAGTAGCTGGGCATTCAACCTCCCAAGGTAATCTTTTAGCTGCCTCTGCTTTTACTCTAAAATATTTTTTATGAGGATACATTAGTTGAAATAAACCAACCTCACCCTCAGTATCGATACTTGCCTGACAATAATCTAGTACACGTTTATCAAAGTTTTTAGATTTCCATTGATGCGTATAACCCATTTTTATTTTTGATTTTAAAAATGGTCTATTTACAGAATCAGGAGCGCTAGCAGGATCCCCCCAACCACCAAATCTAATAGCAGACACCAGATGAGAAACTTCTTCACTATTGGTTCGGGGGTAAACATCGTTTAAGTACGCTTCATGTATACGGTTAGGGGCTTGAAATAATGTAACATAACAACTTCCTTTTCTATGAGGGCATTTACCACATACGGCTTCATCATCACCTGTATGTGTTGAATTTAATGGACTAAAATTTTTAGGTAAATACCACAATGTCGCCACATCACCTGTTTTCTTATTCCTTGAGTTAAGGGTAAGAATAACAACAATAGGCTCTCCATTAAGCATTGATGGGCCCTCATATACTACATATCCTGATGACTTTTTCATAACACTGCAAATATCTTTTTATTTTTTAACAAAGCGTATTCTGCTTTTTTAACAGGCTTATTTGTTTTCATTTCAACAAATGTTTCTGTAACATACGGGTTGTAATACATTTGCTTTAACTCTTTAGCCACAGTCATTGGGTTAACTAATTCACCAACAACTCCTGCATGAACATTTTTCTTTTGTTCTTTAAGAACGCGTTGTCTTCCTTTTTCACTTACTCTAAATTCAACATTAACAAGGTCTACTTCATCCCGATAACCAATAACTTTACCACGAGTCTTACCTTCTAAAGACTTAATACTATAACAATGCTTATGCAAATTATAATAAACAAAGACTTTCATACTACTGCCTTAATAAAATAGGAGAGACCGAAGCCTCCCCTGTTTAAAAGAATAAATAACCATGTTTTGCAAGTAAATCTTCAACCTCTTTTGGAATCGGTTTTTCTTGCCAATCTTGATATAACTTTTTTACTTCTATATCAGGATCTTCATCAAAGTATAATAGACCATAGGCGGTCATGTTATATCGCCTATAATAAATTACTTTTTTATGTGGATAGATCTTTATATCAAACCCATCACCCTCTAATAGTATTTGCATTAATATACCGTTAATATTTTATCTGCTAAACCATGTTTAATAGCCTCCTCTGGGCTTAAACTGGCATCAGAATGTGCTAATAAATGTTTACGAATATAAGCCTCTGACTTCTTTGTACACTTACGGTAGTGATTGATCATCTTTTTAGACTGTAATTCTACCTCATAAAAAGAAGCTTTTAACTCATGTTCTTTACCTGCCATCATTGTAGAATACTGATGACTCATGATATAAGTGTTTTCAGTAATAAATCTACGTCCAGGTGTTCCAGCCATAAGTAGCATTACACCACCAGATGCAATACAGCCCATTCCAATAGTTGCTACTGGAATGTCAGATTGTTTAATTAAGTCAATTAAATGATATGTTGAAAATACATCACCACCAACAGAATCAATGAACAAAGTAATCTGTGCTGGTTGATCCTCATCATCCATAAAGTTATATTCCATCATTTGAGTTGCTGCTGGATAAATGGATTCAGCAGTAATCTCGCCCCATAATTGAATAATACCTTTATTCGCTAGGTTGCTTCCTAGCTGGACGTCCTCGTTTTGCCGACACTTCCTTGAGTTGAACCTCTTTGTTGGATTGTTGCTCTTTACTAGATTGAACATTGAAGATTTGTTTTGCTGCATGACCATTAGGTTCTTCCTTATTAAAGTTTACTAGTAAATCTACTTGTTCTAGGTGAATAGTTGGTTGTGGTACTACCTTATAGCGAAATACAGAGCCTGGAAGTTCACTAATAATTCGGCTTAATCTTTCAGAAGCCACATTAGGTACTACAAGGCTTGCTCCGCTATAAAATAATTTTTGTGCTAATTCAAAGCCATCCCCAGAAATATCATTAATTGAAACTCTATACGATGGCCAGTTAGCTTTATATTTTTCTAATAATTCATTGAAATTCATTATCTTCAGTTTCTTCTAAAAGTTTGTAAAATTCATGTTTACTGTAATCTCGTTTGTATGGTACCATCTTATTGTGTTTTTGACGCTCACCATACTTACGTTCTTCTTTTTCAAAGTCATGCAGAATTTGTTTTTCTTTATTAGTGTCGTTACTCATATTATAGTTTTAATTAACGTTCAACACCAAATTCTAATGCTTTTTCATTAAGCAAAGTATCTAGGGATTCATATAAGAAAGCTTCTTCATTTTCATCCTTAGCAGCATCAAGAATAGAAATACCACAAGCTTCATAGGCTCTAAAACGATCTAAATTAGTAGTCATTGATTTATACCAGTCAGTACTCTCAATTTGACCACATACTGTATTTTTAAAATCTTCGTACAAACTTAAGTGACTATATGCCATTACCATCCCCATGTACCTGTCATACCATTGACAGAATATTCAGTTACACGTTTCTCAAAGAAGTTATCATGAGAAACACCATTTAGTACCCAATCCAACCAAGGTAGCGGATTTTCTTTTACTTTAAAAATAGGTTTTAAACCTAATTGAATTAAACGCCTATCAGTAATATAACGAATGTAAGTTTTAACTTCTTCAGAAGTAATACCTTCAATCTTATTACCCTCAAAAGCAAGATCAATAAATTTATCTTCAAGCATTACTACTTGTTTAGACATTTCATAAATTTTTGCTTTAAGCTCATCATTTACAATACGTGGATGTTCAGCACAAAACTCTTTAAATAGTTTAGCGCCACCTTCTACGTGTACTGTTTCATCACGAATAGACCACTCAACTACTGTGCCCATGCCTTTCATTTTACCAAATCGTTGCATATTAAGTAACATAACAAAGGAAGCAAATAATGCAACACCCTCGTTAAATACTCCCTTAGCAAGTGTTAAAGCAAGACCTGTTTGAGAATTTGAATCATTAGCTTGCATAAAGTCAATCTTGTCAGACATTTCTTTATATTCTAAAAACTTATGATATTCTTCATCAGGTAAACCTAAAGTATCATTCAACAAAGCATATGCTCGTTGATGAGTGCCTTCACGACTGGCAAAAGAACCCAACATTACTCTGACTTCATTATTCTTTAATTTAGGAATTAAATAGTCATAATAGTTTTGACCTACTTGAACATCGCCTTGTGTAAACAACCGCAAGATATGAGTAATAAACTCTTTTTCTTGTGTAGAAAGTTTTAACTTCCAATCATTTACATCTTCTGAAAGATCAGCCTCTTCTTCAACCCAATGAATTTCTTCATGTTTCTTTGTTAATTCTACAGCCCATTCATGTTTAAATGGTTTGTATGTTTGAGAAAAACTCAATAGCGACATTTATTATTATCCTTCACATGCACGGCATTCATCATCTTCTGTCTGTGTGACCGTCTCTTGTTTAAAAGCAAAATAGCTACGTAGCTCATTAAAGCCACCAATATAATTACCACTTAAATAGATCTGCGGGACTGTACGAACGTCTGGACGTCCAGTAACTTCTGCTGCAGTTTTACCTTCAACTTCAATATCAATATACTCATAAGCAACACCTTTAGCCTCAAGTAGACTTTTAGCGCTATTACAGAATGGACAATTTTTCTTACCATAAATGATTGTTCTTTCATCATTTTTAAGCTTATTAGCTTCTACTTTCTTAGATACATTTTCAGCACGTTGTTTTGCTTCTGTGCGTAAATAATACAAACCTTTTAAACCAAGTTCCCATGACTTAAAGTGAACCTTATTTACTTCTTCACGACTAACTCCAGCAGGGAAGAATAAATTTACAGACTGACCTTGACATAGATACTTTTGACGATTAGCTGCTAAACCTACAATATCCATTTGGTTTAACTCAAAGCTAGTCTTGAATACTTCCTTTGTATCATCATCTAAGAATGGTAAGTGTTGAACAGAGCCGTTATTAGTAATAATATCGCTCCATACTTCTTGTGTATCACGATCTAAACTTGCTAATGTCCTCTTTAGATACGCATTTTTCACCAGAAAAGAGCCAGCACGAGTACGATGTGTATACGCATTAGCTTTATTAGGTTCAATACTAGGGGATGTACTAAGTAAAATACTACTAGAGGCATTAGGTGCAATAGCTAGTAGGTGTGCATTACGCATACCAGTACCCTCCATATCAGGAGCCTCTCCGCGTTCCTCTGCAAGCAATTTACTCTGCATCTTGGCAACAGCCTGAATATAACTAAATATATTTTCATTTAAAACAGCAGACTTAACGCTACCAAAAGCAATATTATGCCGCTGCAAATAATTATGAAAGCCCATAGCACCAAGACCAAGTGATCGTTCTTTTTGAGCAGAAAACTTAGCACGAGCTAATGAGTCAGGGCAGTTATCAACAAAATACTGAAGCACGTTATCAAGCATTGTAATTAAGTCTGCAATCATTGTAGTATTTGACCAATCATCATAATACTCAAGATTAACTGAGCTTAGGCAACATACAGCAGTACGTTCTTCACTTGTTGGTAAATGAATCTCATTACAGAGATTACTACCGTGAATCTTTAAACCACGGTCTTTTAAAGCTTGTGGTAAAGCTTTATTAGCCGTATCAATAAAGTTAAGATACGGTTCGCCAGTACGGAAACGTGTTTCTAATAACTTTTGCCATACAGTACGAGCATCAACAAGTTCACCAGTAGGGCCTTTCTTAGGGTCAATTAGCTCATATGTTTTGCCTTCTCTTACAGCCTCCATGAAGCTATCTGAGATATTAACCGCATTATGAAGGTTAAAACATTTACGATTATTGTCACCAGTAGGAACACGTAAACCAATAAACTCCATAATATCAGGATGCTCAATATCAAGGTATGCAGCATAGGATCCTTTACGAGTCTTACCTTGACGGTAAGCAGTCATATCTGCATCTACCGTGTGAAGAAATGGGATAGGGCCAGGTGCAACATCCGAAACACTACGGACATCGCTCCAATGACCACCCACACCGCCGCCCATAACAGATAGCCAACGAAGCTCAGAACTATGAGAAATAAGCCCTTCAACTGTGTCAGGAACGTATGTAAGAAAACAGGAGATAGGTAGTCCCTTAGCTTTTTCATTTTCATCTGGAGCGTTAGATAGTACAGGTGATGCAAACATAAACCATTTCTTAGACACATATTCATAGAGGCGTTGTGCTAATTCTAGGTCTTGTTTACCTTTAAATTTACTCCATGCACAGGCTGCACGAGCATAAACATGTTGTGGTGATACTTCTCCTTTAATAGAGTAAAAATCCATCACCATATCTTTTGCATAGTCTGTAAGTAAGTCATCTCGACTTAAATCAATCTCAATACCTTTATATTTCATGCTTGATCTTCTGGTTTTGTTGTTGGAAAAGGCCATACTTCCATGACCATTACATCTTCTTCTTCCTCAATATTCTCTTCTTTTACTTCTACCCACCCATTATCGTTTAGCCATTTTAAAACAAGCCATTCTCTATCTTCATCATCATACTTTTTATAAACATCTGGTTTATTTAAAAAGTGTGTAACCTGATCTTCATCAAGAAAGTTTTTAATGATTGCATTGTAATAATTTTCTAATTGTTCTTTTGTTTTTAGCATAAACAGGGTTCCTCTGATAGTAGTTCTTCATTTACTACATCTGCTAGCTCTTCTACAGAGGCAAATATAAAGCAGTAAATACCTTCTTTTGTTAAATTGTCCATATCACATACTGCAATATCGTAGCAGTCTTCTGGATATACATACTCTACATACTTATTGTCTTTTTCTAATATAAATAGTCTAATAATCATATAGTAAAGTCATCTGATTCTACTTGTGGTAGAAACTGAGAGGCCTCTAGTCTACCTGTAGCTTCTATAAATTGATAGCTACCCGCAGGACCAGTACGACCTGTAAATCTATCTTTTAGAATCCATAGATGTGATGTATTTCTTTTATTTACATCTGTTTCCATTTTATTCCTTGAGATAGCAAGAATTTGCATTGGAATTTGTTTTAATGCGCCTGAGCCTTTTAAATCATCCTCTGATGGAATTGCACCTTCTTCAAATGACTTTTGATTATTACTGGTCTTACGCAAGTGTGAAATAACACCAATCCAAACATTATGTCGCTTTGCTAACTTTAATAAATCTGACATCATCTTATCAATTGCACCATTTACTTTACTATCTTCTGATTCAGAAACAGCAATTGTAATGTGATCTAAGTAAATATACTTACAACCTGATAACGCCATAAACTCCATTTTACTAATTAAAGACTCATCACCAACACTTCCTTGGTGATCAAGAAAGATAAATCGGTTTGAAGCCATAGTTGCTTCCCAGTATTTTCTTTCTTCTTCTGGTGTCATTACAACATCAGGTAGTTGAATTCTACGATTGGCTTCTAATGCCATAATATTTTTTACAGCCTCACCTACAGATTCTTCAAGTGAGCATACGCCAATTAAATCTTCTGTTGTTTTTAATAAGTGATATTGATCTTCCTTAACAAAAGAAGTTTTACCCATACCTGTTCCAGAGGTTAGCATAGTCAAAGAACCTAGCCTACGTCCATAAATTTTATTGTTTAATTCTATGGCAAAAGGAGGATAAGGTATATACTCTGCATCTTGTTCACCTTTATAAAGTTCCCAAGTGTCTGCTGAAGAAATAATACCAGAAGGACTCCATTTAGTTGCATCATATAAAGCTGCAATTACTGCCTTACCACCATTTTTAGTAAGTACATCAGACGCATCCTTTTCATTAGTTTTAACAATATGTACCTTGTCAATACCAATGATCTTTGCCGCTTCTTCTGTTGCCTTGCGACCCGCTTCATCATTATCAAACCATAGGATTACTTTATCAAAATTACGAATCCACTCACGTTGAGCTAACAATGACTTTGTATGAGACGCACCTGCAATTGAAACTACTGGATAAACTGTGTTGTATTTTTCAAACCAAGCTTGTGCAACAGACATTGCATCTAACTCGCCCTCAGTAATAACAAGGGACTTGCCACCATTAAAACAAGATTGACCAAAGAGACTATTTAACTTTGTAGTTGCTATAAAGTCTTTTGGAAGCTTTCTAATTTTATAACCTTCAATGTTAGGATAACCATATGGATAATAATGTTCACTTATTTGTCCATCGCTATCATATCCAACTTTAACCTTAAAGAATTCAGATATCTTTTTAGTAATACCTCTTTCTTTAAAGCCTCTTGTATCATAACTATTTATTTCATCTACAGAAGGCCAGCTTGTTTTAGCAGCCTTTGTTGTTACAATTGTTTCCAATACATCCTCATCTTTTTTAAAATACCCTTTACAAGAAAAACAGAAAGAAGTGCCATCTTCATAAACTTGTCTGGCATCACTACTTCCGCATTTAACATCTTTACAAGGTTGATTCTTTTTAACTATTGTTCCCATAGATATGTGGTATTAGATAAGTACAGAAATTACCAATTATAATTAAGCCTGAAGAAAGAATTAATACATCAACAGAAGAAATTGCTTGTGGTATTTTCAATACAATATACGTACATTGTGCAAGTATCATAAATACTGCAGATAGGCGAAATGCCGATGCTAAGAGTATTAGATTAAACATCCATAATCCTTTAATATTTTATTTAACCTAACTTTGTGTCTTTTAGTAATATGCTCACTTGACTTCCAGCTAACCTTATCAATAAACCTATTATACCAAATATGGTTATTACTTGGTACCTCTACATAGCATTGAGACCAAGTCTCAGCCCAACCAACACCACCCCTTGTTGTATAACAATCTAGAATTATAAACTTATAATGATCTTTACCGTTTATCTTGATATCCTCATTAATTAGTTTACTAGAACTAGTGTAGGTCTTCCAATTACTTTCAATACCTCTGTTTTTCTTACCTGTACCTTTTACAAACTTTTTACCAATATACATCATATTAGTATTTTGATTTATAATAAGATAAACAAAGCCAAAGATATTTTCAATATTTACTTGAGTTGGAAACTCCCAATGCCCATTATCCTTTTTGGACTTTAAAGTGGTCATTAAAATACCTCCAAATGTGAATTAACCTACCATTTGCCGTGAGGTACTCATGCCA
>Ga0194032_1000015_pt1 | contig 18444 bp, 26 predicted proteins | sample IW8Nov16_MG_FD_144486 | JGI IMG/M metagenome (GOLD analysis project Ga0194032, IMG submission 144486) | Freshwater microbial communities from the Broadkill River, Lewes, Delaware, United States - IW8Nov16_MG | ecosystem: Environmental > Aquatic > Freshwater > River | place: USA: Delaware...
TTCCATGCGCTCTCATCGGTATGAACTCCGAAAAGATGTCCGAATATATCGAGTATGTATCTGATAGATTGTTGAAGCAGATCGGGGTGCCTCCAATTTGGAACTCCAAGAATCCATTTGACTTCATGGAGAACATTAGCCTCGACGGGAAGACAAACTTCTTCGAAAAGAGGGTTGGGGACTATGGCAAGATGGACGACACTTCAGATGAAATTGGTTTTGATGAAGATTTTTAATATTGAGTTATTATAAATGTCTCAAATCGCCATCATTGGCGGTGTCGTTTTGGTAATGTGTTCTTCTTCACTCGCTGCTGCACTAATGATGGGTGGTGAGGAAACCACCAGTACAACAGGTCCCACGGGACCCAGTGGGTCAGCAGAAGTCAGTTTTGTCATACCCACCGATGAAACATCCCTCAATGAGTGCTATGCCTCAAGATACACCGATTTAAGACTCGCCTATGATACTAATAACACCGGCCTTGGTGCTCACTGGACAACTTACGGTACAGGAGAAGGTCGCGACCATTCATGTACTATAACCGACGCAGAAGCTCAGTGCTATCTCGATCGCTACCCAGATGCTAAAGCATATGCCGGTACTGATTTGAAAAAAGCGCGAAAACATTACTACGAAACCGGTATGGCTTTAAATAGAGATTTTACTTGTCCACCAGGTAAAAAGGAAATTCAATGTTACTTAGATCGTTATCCAGATTTGCAAACTGCTTATGGCACCAACCTGTACGGGGTAATGCAACATTGGTCTGCTCATGGTCAATCTGAAGGTCGAGATTATTCATGTTCATAAATAAAGATTAGACACAAATATCTAGTAAGCACGCATGCACGCAATTCTACAATCAGTGGTTGGCGGACCCGGACCTCTCATTGTCGAATATAATGGTCAAATGTTTATTGAAAATTGTTGGACTATCACCAATAAACATGTGGAAAACATTCACAATAAATTGAAAATGTTAAATTTTTCTAAAATTGAACAAACTACCGATCGTTCATTTATTCTTACATAGAGGAGTTGAGATCCAACGACTCGAGTTCGAGACCGGTATCTTGGAATGGAGTATCAACCATACCAGGCTTCATCACAACGTCCACTTGACGAATTGGTGGGACTGGTTCAGTTGTTTCCGTTGTTTCTTTAACTTGGCGCACGACTGGTAAATCCTTCTTGACATTCATCATACCCCACACAACGAGGATGAAGACAAGGGAGTGTACAAGGAGACCCATGGTTGATGGGCAACCGTTGGGGGTCGCGATGCGTGGACCAAGAACTCGCCTGACGATACGGAAAGTTTCTGGATTCGCGATGATGAAAAAGGTGAGACCAGAAATGAGGGAAGTCACAAACTTCTCCTGTTGCTTCTGACCATTGCACCCACAGCCGCAGTCTTTAAAAAGACCCATGATTATGTTTACTTTAGTCACACAAAAAAAATGACTTAAAGTCTAGCATCCCAGTAGATATATAATACCCACTACAAATGTCGCTTGCTATCCAACGATCCTCTGAATTTTCTGCCTCTTCTGTAGGCTTTTCAAAACTCCGTAAGAATAAGAATGGCGGTAAGACCGTCTACTTGAACGGTGGCGACAACAAAAAACTCTACCTTCAACTCCCATTCATGCGTTCCCCATATGGACTTAGTGCGTTCACTGACGAAGGCACTGGACGCACTACTTATTCTCTCGACCTCAGCTTTGACTCTGATAATGCTGAAGCAATGGACCTTCATGACAAGTTGAAGGAGCTTGATGAACTCATCGTCAATACTGTCGCCGAGAACTCCAAGGAATGGCTCGGTAAGGAGTTCAATGTCGCGGTTCTCCGTGAAGCTCTCTACAAGCCAATTGTGCGCCCAGGTAAGGAGCCATATCCATCAACCCTCAAGCTCAAGGTTGCTACGAAGCCTGATGGCTCGTTTGTTCCAGAAGCGTACACTATGCAAAAGGAACAAGTCTCCCTTGATACTATTGAAAAGGGACAAAAGGCTATGGCGATTGTTGATGTCAGCTCCATCTGGTTCATCGACAACAAGTTTGGTGTGACGATCCGTCTCCAGCAAACTCTCCTTGAGCAATCCACCAAGCTTCCATCTTTCGCCTTCCAAGGTCTTGACCTCCCAGAAGAGGATGAGGTTGATGAAGAAGAAGAGGAAGTTGAAGTAGACGAAGAATAAATAATTAAATTGTAATCAAATAATTCCTCAAATTTGATATGAAACTTATGAATCAAGTTACATATGAAGTTATTCTCTCAAGAAGAATTAAGATAGATGTTGTCACACCTAAGTAATCTATATTTCAGTAGATATCGTAACAGAATGAATTTCATTGAGAATCAAAAGGATCTTACAGAAGTTATCAGGGATGGAGATGCTATTACTCTCATGAAAATGGAATGTGAGATTGTAGAATATGTGGATTATGTGATGCTTAATGAAGGGGATGAGGAAGAATACCTAACTTTTCTGATTGCACAACATCCAGACCATAATGAAGCGTATCATATGTACCAAGCTTTTAGAAAGGTGTGTAGAAAAGAGTCACAATATCACTGGCATGAAATTATGAAGGTTATGGGTCGTTCAGTCATGTGTGGTGCTGTCATGAGTCAGAACTTAAAAGTGCTTGAACAAGCCATGTTTCATATGGATGAGAAAGAATTAGAAGATCTACTTTATGATATAGATGCTCCAGAAGTTTCAAAGTGGTATGATGAAAAATTTGTTAGTATGTAATAAGTATGGTGAAACTCGCGGACCTCGTCCACATCGCCAACAACGCCAAGACCAGTGCTCAGAAGAACGCGGTCGGTGAAGAAGTCAAGAAATTGATAAGGGGGCAAAAGGCGTGCTACCCAGAACAACAATTTTTTACAAAGATTCAAATGACACCACTCAAGATTAACAAGGCTACCCAACTCAGAACAATCGGCAAAGGTACGTACGGTACTGTCTTCTATGGATGTCTCGATGACGAGTGTAAAACACAAGTCGCCATCAAAGTTACGATTGAACCAAGTGCCCGAATGGAGTATCGCATCGCGGAAAAGTTGAGAGGTATGGGGGTGCCTCGCATGTATCACTTCAAATCGTGTGATCGCGATGATGTTCTTTATTTTGAATACATTGAGGGTGAACCTCTCGAAAAATGGGTGAAAAGGGGTCAATCACCCGAAGATTATCGTCAAGTGATTTCTCAACTCATCACAAACTTGAAAGCAATTCATGAAAAGTATCCAAAGTTTAGACACCACGATCTTCATTGGAACAACATTCTCGTATTGAAGGGTAACAAACCCATTATGATTGATTTTGGTATGTCCACGATCGAAGGTATTAGAAACCCAAATGTCGTGAGTGGCGAGTTTAAGAAATCTGGTATTTACTCTGGGTCGCATCAAATGTATGACGCACACTACATTCTTAACATCATATACAATTACACAAAATCTGTGCCAGTGCGTCATTTCATGGAAGACCTCTTTTCACGACAATATCTTCTTAGATCCTCACCTGTTACCAAAGATTTTCGTCTCCGTCCTCTAAAACATACGGGTCTTCCAACCTATGACCAAATCTTGAAGCATCCATTCCTTCAAGCTAAGAAGAAGATCACCATTCTCAGAAAGATTATCCCAAAAAAGACTGTGGCACTCAAACCCAAAACACCTGCGAAACCTGCCACTATGAGCGCCATTCGTCGTGCGAGGGCTGTTCTTCAAAAGGAAGCTGAAAAGAAGAAGCTTCCACCAAAGAGACCTGGTATTGCCAAACGCAAACCATCCGTGATGTCACAAGTTCGTGAAATTGAAAAGAAGATTGCGGTCAACAAACCTGAAAAGAAACCAAAAATATTCATCAACAAGAATGGTGATCTCAAAATTGATCGGCGTAAGTGTCGTCTCTACAAGAAGGAAGAATTAGTCAAAATGTTCAAATTAGATTCAAACTTAACCAAAGAACAAATGTGTAAATTCATAAAAAATATGTAATCGTATAGTATAAAATATGTGGCTTCTTGCTCTCCTCATCCTCATTGATCTTTTGATTCTCTCCCAAACAGGAAAGCGACGCCTTGATGTTACCGTCAGTGCGTCAGTTTCAAATGGAGAACAGTGGACTATTTACGGGACCATGGGTTGTGGTTGGACTCGTAAACAGTTGGAGTACATGAAAAAGAATGGTAAACCACACCGATTCGTTGACTGTGAAAAAGAAGGTTGTTCAGGCATGGAAGCCTTCCCAACTCTTGTTAGCCCCAATGGGGAAAAGATCGTGGGTTACAGTGAGATTTAAGCACGGATAATGCTCAAAGAGAGAGCGAGGATGAAAGCATCGAGCATGGTAGAAATTGGCTTGAGAACGGTAATGTGCTTCACAAGGGATCGGTTCCACGCGAAACGAAGAACAAAGGTCGCGATGAGAATGTTAAGAATGAAGAGGAGAAGCTCAGTGAGCATGTCCGACTTGGTTTGAGACTTAGCGACTTTGTCAATAACTTGCATTTTACTTATTAATGATATTTTTTTCTACATACACTACAAATGAAGGACCTCCCTCTCAGTGGGTCTGAAAGAAAATTCACCAACAAACGTTGGGGAACTTCTACTGGTATAGGCAATAACAATTGTTATGCATATGCCGTGGGCGACTATGAAGCGTATAGATTTCAAAAATCTATTCCAGGTGATCGCTCAGGTCTTTCCAATAGAAACCACAACTATACACACTGTACGGGTCTCCCAAAGCGCGTTATTTCGGATAACCCCGCAAAGATATATCGCGCCAAACCCAATGAAAAGTGTAAAAAGGGGTACTATAAGGTGATGATGTTTGTGTGTCCTGGAAGACCAACAAACTATATTCGTCAAGGAGACTTCCACTTCTATGTTCAACACGGTGTCGTGGAATACCGTGTTAAGCCAGGTGATACACAGGAATCTGTCGCCAAATTCTTCAAAATACCTTTGTCAAGAGTCAAGCGTGCTGGTAAGTTTATGCCAAATAAGAGAATCGTTTTTAGAGCCAATGTCTTCAGCCACAAGCGGGGGTGGGCCACGGGTCCACTTCTGGTTGATGCATCTGGTAAATCCATTAAGGATCCTCGTAAAGCGGATAGGAACTACCCTGGACTAAACTATGAGACGTATTGCAGCTCATTCTGCGTCAAGGACAAGGGAATCAAGGTCGGAAAGACTCATCCCAAGGTCAGACAGAAGACTGTCTAAATCTACTGTATTTTCAACATCAAAAGACATATCAAATATATCCATTATATTGAAAATGGCTTCACTCTGCAATGACACAGCGTTCGACTGCGCTGTGTAATTGTTCTGAACCGTCACCGTCACCTTAAACTGCGAAACGTCAAATACTTTTCTACATAGGGGACACGTATTCTTACCTTTACCTTTCCACTCCTCTAGACAGTGGGAATGAAACATATGTCCACATCTGATCGGAGAATTGGTCCTCGTTGATCTGACTTCATTGAGACATATGGCACATTGTGACATTCTAGAGTATGGGTTTAAAGTTTTTTTCGTGATTTAGCTCAGTTAGTAAATCTTGGACATATCGGTGTATCGATCGCATGGGTCACAGGTAGTTCGTGATTGTTCTTGAACTTTGTTAAGAAGTTCTGGACCTTGCTTTTGAAGAAGTTGACGGTAGCTGTAGTTATCTTCAAATGTAATACCATTTTGTTTCATCAAATAGTTGTTTGTAAGTTGGGCTGAGGAATTGATGGTGAAGCATCGACCATCGGCCATACCAAGTCGTTGAGACATCTTATATTAAAATACATCTAGAAATTAATTTGCCTGTTGACAATCGTTTGAAGCCAGGAATTGAATCCCTTACTTCTGAGATGTTGGATCATTGGTTCACACTTGTGTCCCAAGAATACATCAAAGACATCTTTCTCTACGGTGGGTGACACGCGAATCTGGGGATCATCGTTGATATGTTGATTAATGATATTGTAAGCAAAAGCAATCTCTTTGAGAGTTTCTGCACCTGTGATGATAATTTTGCCAGTTGAAAAGATACTTGTCGTAATTTCTTTCATATCTTGAGCGGGTTTGAACTTGATTTTGACAGCGCTGTATCTGTCTGGTTCAAAAGAGACTTTGAAAATGTCTGAGTAATTCTCAAAGTGCTGAGCCACTCGCATAAGATTGATGTTGTAGTTGAGACTGAAGTTTGAGTTGATCATGACAACTCTGAAAGAATCAACTGGAACCTGCATCTCCATTCCCAAAAAAGTCTTGAAAATGTAGGTCAATTGGGTAATGATACGCTTGCAGTCAAAGAGATCACAGCATCCAGCCACTTGAATAGAACCATTTGGGAACACCTTGACAGACTTGGTACTGTAACTGTCGTGATATGTGAGAGTCACTTGGTTATAGAAGGTTGTGGGCTTCAATTTCCACTCAAAACCACAATCTCCCTTAGTACCCGATCGTCTCAACTTGAATGTTTCCAAATTCTCAAAGATGTGACGAAGTTTTTTAATATCAATGTCTTGGATAAAGCTTGAGACCATAGTGATTGTTGTAATCTTTATCCAAGAAGGTCTTGTTTCATCGGGAAGTTCTTTCCTAAACTCATCAAGAGTGAGAAGATAGGAAAAACTGTTGTTGGCTATTGCCGAATACATTGTGCTCCTTTATATGTCGTTCCTCGTCTTTATCTACTTTTAACTGGGTTGAAGTTGACTTAGGTTTACATTGCCAAATATTCCCAAGTTGGCGTTGTAGCGCTGAAATCTATTGTCATCTCTTTCTGACCCTTATTAACAGCATTCGTTGTTTTCAAAACGGTGTTATTAGCATCCAATAGCTTAACTTTCATATTTTCAGTGCGTTGCTGGCAACAGTTTAGTCTGTTTGTAATCACAATTTTTTTAACGGTTGTAGCGGTACCTAAATCAATCTGCATAAAACTAGCACCATTTCCAGTTGTGTGGGCAAAGTTGGTTGGGGTTTTATTTCCATCAACCAATCTCGCAAATGGTCCAGCGCCGTGTGCGGCACCGGGTCCACCGGTGACAGTTTTACCCTCTGCAATATTTGTACCGTTTTCATCGTATACTTCAACTTCGGACAAGTTTATAATATTACCCGGATAGTCAGCCGAAGGTCGTTCTAGGCGTACATATCTAACATTAGTCACACCTTCTGGGGGTGGAGGAGGGGGGGCTGGTCCTGTGGACGAGGGTCCTGTGGACGAGGGTCCTGTGGACGAGGGTCCCTTTTGACCACCCATCATAGTCGTTGCTACGCTTGAAGAAAGGCAACAGACACTGAGAAGACCAACACCCGCAAGCATCGATACAACTGACATTTTCTTATATTTTACTTAGAGATTTAAATTGTTTCTATTGCAAATGACATCATTCATTAAGACGGCTAAAGCTGTCTATGATGTTGAGTCTGAACTTGATTATGTTGAAATTGTTCACGAACGGTTTGTGAGAGGAAAGGGATATATGACCTATGTTGATTACATAAATACAAAACCCCTCGCCGATTGGGTTGTTCTTACATCTAAAACACAATCAATTCCATATGAAAAGTTCCTGGACACCATGTGCGAAAAGACCCTCGAAGTTCGCCAAAAGATGGCAGAACTTGCCGTCGAGAACATTATCGCGGATAGACAAAACATTCATACATATATTCGGGTAGCGCACGCGAGCAAAATTCTAGATCCCACATTCCAGCCACCTTGGATTAACATTAAGAGTGCTTGGCAGAGGGAGTTTATTAAAAAGTTTTGTGAAGATACCCTATTGGATCTTGTTCAAAGAACGCAAGATGAATCTCGTCTCGAGTACTTCTTTAGCGTCGTATATAGTATACAATTAGGAGAATAGCCAAAAGGAGAATCGACGCACCAATAATAGAAAACTTTGGGTTATTTGAAACACCTACAACAACCTTTTGAATAAAAGTTCTATCATTCTTTGTAAACCCGGTGTCAATGTTTCGGCGGGGGTGAAGTGGTCTAGATAAAGAACATTCACTTGTAGATTCCTTACAAAGACCATAGTCGCAATAGACACTACGTTCCTGTTCTGGAATCCCGGGTTCACTTCTCATTTCAGAAAAATCCTCAAAGTCCCCAGTCTGTCTCACACCCCCTGGAAGGGAGAAATCGTGTGTGACAAATGGATTCACATCATTGATAGCATCTTCATCATTGAGCATGTACTTACTCATAGTTAATGTTACTTCAGATTATATTTTTTCGTCTTCATTTTAGAACGATGTTCTTCCCACATCTTATCCAAATCAACATCTAACATGTGAGCGAGTTGAAAGAGATAACTGAAGACATCACCCATCTCCATCATGACATCTGTACCCCTCTCCTTCTTGAGTCCCGTCTTCTTGTAAGTCCTCTTATATTGACGAATCGCAGACGCCAATTCCCCAACTTCCTCCGTCAGTAGAAGCCACACTGTATCTACTGCGGCACGATCCCATCCCTTTGATTTACACACTTTTTCTGTTTCTGATTTATAATAATTCAGACTCATCTTATCTTGTTAACAACTCAAAACTTTAATTGATACCAATCTTGTTATTGTATCCAATCTTTTTACCAACAGTACTGGTATTGATTGGTTGATCAAGAGGTGTAGAGATGGTGTCAATGTCTTTAACATATGCCATATATTGTGAGACACCGGTCTGTATTTGAGAGAGCGCAGTTTCAATGACGCGTCCGTTCATCGTTCGCACTTGTTCGTTTACACGAGAGTAGTGATCACCAGAGTTGTTAATGAAGACAACACGCATGATACTGTACAAGTCATCTGGGTTTTGACGGTCAATGGCAATGCCCGTTTTATTCTTGAACGCCTGACGGATTCCACGCTGGAGGATATTTTGGTTGAACTCGGAAAAAAATAGGGTGTTGAGTGGAGTCTCACACTGCTTGAGAGAGTCGAGGTGGAGGTTGTCACACATTTAATATACCCTCGGAAAAAAAACTTTGTAAATACTAAATGTTGAACATCGCTGACTTCGATGAGGCATACAATGGAAAACCCACAAATGTTGAACAAATCCCATGCCAACCCCCAGCCTGCTTCGTTGGGTCATACGCTCCAGTGAGTAAACCAGGTGAAGAAGGTCGCTTTTTCAATAACACCTATCTTCTCCAGAAGGATCGTAAGTTTGAAACCTTTGGTACTGTCAAGGTTACAAGTGGTGATCTTGAAAAGTGCCGCAAGTAAGTTAAAAATAAAACAAGTAATAAAACTAAATGAGGGTTGTTAAGCGCTCAGGTCGTATTGAGGATATGAAATTTGATAACATCACCAATAGGATCAAGAATCTAACGTATGGACTCTCAGAAAAATGCGACTCTTCTAAAGTTGCCCAACAAGTCGCCTCTTCCCTCTATGATGGTATCACCGCTCAGGAGATTGATACTCTCTCTGCCGAAATATGCGTTGGGATGATTACATCAGACCCCGATTATGAAACTCTCGCAACTCGTATAACTGCCAGTAACATCCAGAAGGTGTGTCCCAATAACTTCCACATCGCTATGAAGAAGTTGGCAAAAGCGGGTATTGTGACTGAAGAAGTCGCACGCATCGCGGGTCGCGTGAGGGATGACATTGACACGAAGAGAGACTACGACTTTGGTTATTTTGGTCTCAAGACCCTCGAGAAAAGCTACCTCCAAAGACTGGATGGTGTCTTGATGGAAACCCCACAGTACATGTTCATGCGGGTCGCGATCGGTATCCATGGGGAAGATATTGATTCTGTTTTGGAGACATACGACAAGATGTCCCGTGGTATGTTCATCCACGCAACACCAACCCTCTTCAACGCTGGTACACCAAGACCCCAAATGTCCAGTTGTTTCCTTATTGCAAACAAGGAGGATTCAATCAATGGCATTTACGGCACTCTCACTGAATGTGCCCAAATCTCAAAGTGGGCTGGTGGTATCGGGATGCACATCCATGATGTCAGAGCCAACAAGTCTCGTATTAGAGGTACAAATGGTCAATCAGATGGTATTATTCCAATGCTTCGCGTATTTAACGCCACAGCGCGCTATGTAAATCAAGCTGGGCGTCGCAAGGGATCTATCGCAGTCTATCTTGAGCCATGGCACGCGGATATCATGGAGTTCCTTGAGTTGCGTCTCAACCAAGGTGACGAGGAGGCGCGGTGCCGCGATCTCTTCTCCGCTCTCTGGATTCCAGATCTCTTCATGAAGAGAGTTGAGGAGAGTGGCAATTGGTCTCTCTTTTGTCCAGACAAGGCACCTGGTCTCTCGGATGCCGTGGGTGAGGAGTTTGAAGCCCTCTACACAAAGTACGAGGAAGAAGGTCGGGCGACTGCGACGGTGCCAGCTGCCGATGTGTGGAAAGCTATTCTCAAGTCTCAAACCGAGACTGGTACACCATACATGCTTTACAAAGACGCCTGTAACCAAAAGAGTAATCAAAAGAATTTGGGTACGATCAAGAGTTCCAACCTCTGTACAGAAATCTTGGAATTTACAGACAAAGATGAGACGGCTGTGTGTAACCTCGCATCAATCGCTCTCCCCAAGTATGTGGATCCAGAGACAAAGACATTTGATTATGAAAAACTCCACGAAGTTACGAAAACTGTCACAAAAAACCTAAACAGAGTTATTGATAGAAATTTTTACCCCGTTGAGACTGCTCGTAAATCTAATATGAGACACCGTCCAATTGGTCTCGGTGTCCAAGGTCTCGCGGATGTATTCATTCTTTGTCGCCACGCATTTGATTCCGACGAAGCGAAGGAAATCAATGCGCGTATATTTGAGACAATGTATCACGCCGCTCTTGAGGCGAGTTCGGAGTTGGCAGAGGTTGATGGTCCATATGAAACCTTTGAGGGTTCTCCAGCTTCACAAGGGGTGCTTCAATTTGATATGTGGGAAGGTGAGACCAAGCTTCACTATGACTGGGACGCTCTCAAGGAACGCATCAAGGAGAAGGGTCTTCGTAACAGTCTCCTCATGGCACCAATGCCAACAGCCTCCACCGCACAAATCTTGGGTAATAATGAATGCTTTGAACCCTACACGACGAACATCTATCTGAGAAGAACCCTCGCGGGAGAGTTTGTGATTGTAAACAAGCATCTCGTAGATGACCTCAAAGAGATTGGTCTCTGGTCCAAGGATATGAAGGATCTCATGGTGAAAGCGGGTGGTTCCATTCAAAATATTGTGGATATTCCAGATGAAATTAAGAAGTTGTACCGCACAGTTTGGGAAATCAAGATGAAAGATGTCATTGACATGGCCGCAGATCGTGGTCGCTTCATTGATCAAAGTCAAAGTATGAATCTCTTCATGGAAAGTCCAACGATGTCCAAGCTCTCCTCTATGCACATGTACAGTTGGAAGAAGGGTCTCAAAACGGGGATGTATTACCTTCGATCTAAGGCAAAGGCGCGCCCAATTCAGTTCAGTCTTGAACCAGAATGTGTGGCATGTTCAGCTTAAAGTTTTAATTGGATAATCAATTAGCATAATGTCTAAAATTAACGACGCTATTGAAAATTTAGAAATCGCCGAGTTTAACAACCGAAAGATTGTTCTTTCCACCAAGCAGGGTACCCCACTGAGGATTCAATTCCCGCGGTTATACATGCCTTTCGGTATCTCGGGTTTTGAACCACCAGTCGGAATAATTAAATACAATGTAGATTTGGCTCTCAAGGGTCATGATGAAGAGGGGAGTTACATCAAAAAGTTTTATGAATCCCTAAGACAAATTGAAAGTAAAATCATTGATGCTGTCGTTGAACAAAGTGAAAAGATCTTTGGGAAGAAGATGACACTTGATGAAATCCAACCAATGTTTAATTCAAATGTAAAGGAAAGCCCCGATCGCGAACCTAAATTTCGTGTGAAGGTTGATACCGATCACAATAGTATGATCAAAGCGGCTGTCTATGACGCAAACAAAAACCCAATCAAGACGGAGATTTCAAATGGTCTCTATGCAAGAAATAGTGGACATGCTATTGTTGAACTCAATAGTGTGTATTTCTTGAACAGAAAGTTCGGTTGTACTTGGAAACTTAATCAGTTGGTTGTTTATGAACCACAAAATCTCAAGGGATTTCAATTTCAAATCTAATAGAGTGGTCTGTAAGTGTTGGTACCCGGTCTGTTGTAATACGCAGGTACGGGACTATAATTACGTCCCCGACCGCCAGTCTTTGTATAGAATGCATTACCGGCGGTTTGGTAGATGCGGTTCTTTTGGGCATCCGTGTAATTTGTGGCTGCCGCCCTTGCTTGATTGCGATAATCATACGCCAATCCCCGTGCGTCCCGTTTGAGGTCTTTAGCCATACCATACGCTTCCCTCTTAACCTGACGCGCAGTTGACCTGGCCATACCCCTAGCCATACTCTTAGCTAGCATACCCGCGAGGGCTGCCATTTATATTTACTTATTACCATTATTTTTGTTTAAGAGAAGAAGGTGATATATGATCTGAGCTTCCTTAAGAAGTTTACCTTGAATCTTGGTAAAGCTCTTAGGGTCCAAACCTAACTTGATCTTAGCCAATCGTACAGACTCATCCCACTTTGCAAGAGTCATTCTTGTAATACACCTACAAATTTTTACGCCATCTTCTTCATCTTCTTCTTGTAAGCGGCAGTACCTTCCTTGGGCTGGAGCGCAAACTTACCCTTCTTTGGCTTGAACACCTTTGTTAAGTGCTTCTTACCCTCCTTCTTCATGCGGTCAAGGGCGGCTTGGTGAGCAGCGACCGACTTGATTTGCCCATCCTTGGCATCCAACATGAGATCCTTCGCGCGGAGACCACCCGAGGTCTTTTCGGCTGTTCCGTGGAAAACTTCGGCACGACTTCCAATTGGTTTCATAGACATCTTTTTATATATTAGGCTTTGAAAATTTTCTTGATGTCCAAAATTGAAATCCTCTCTGTAGTTCTCTTGACTGGTATTTGATTTTCAATTCTCTCATCATTAAGAACTTTTGAACACACGATAGATTTGTGACCTTGAAGTGCCATCATTTCTTCCTCAACACTCACAAATGTATCGGTCTCTTTGTATATGAGTTTCTTGACATAAACCCGCTTCGTTTGTCCTGTGCGATGACTGCGACCCACAGCTTGAAGTTCTGTCGCGGGATTCCACGAAGGACCTGTGATATACACACGAGTCGCTTCTTGTAAGTTGAGTCCTTGCCCTCCCGATTTGATTTGAATGATGAAAACAGCACCCGCTGGTGCTTTTTTAAACGCGTTGACTTGATTGTCTCTCTCATCCTTGGGAACGGAACCATCAATACGGAAAGTGGGGCATTCCATGTTCTGTTGAATGTAGTCCATTTCACCTCGGAACTGACAGAAGACCAGGGTCTTTTCATCTGGATGTGCCTTAATCATATTGAAAAGGGTCTCCATCTTGTTAGATCGCCCCACCCACTGTTCAGGTTGCGTTCCATTCTGCTTGGCGATACCATCTAAGTACATCTGTGGAAGGATACAGCATTGTCGTGCTCTCAATAAACACTCAAGAATAACCATATTCTTTGCATTGAGGCTGATGGCATGTTTGAACGCATCTTTAATCGTATCTTGGGCATCTTTGAAAACAAATTCATAGAGCTGTCTCTCATCCGGGAACATATCAAGTTCAACATTTTCAAAGTGACACGGGGGAAGTTCCAATCTACTGTTGATTTTTGCCAAGTCATCTTTGGTACGACGAAGAATGTAGATATCTTGGATTTTGTTCGTCATACCTTGAACGAGTGACTTCTCAATACCAAGGAAAGCACAAAGAGACACAAAGTCGTTCATAGAGTTGAACACAGGAGTGCCAGTCACAATCCACTTAATATCAGTCTTGAGACGACACACACTCTTAAAGAGTCTTGATGACTTGTTCCGAATTTCGTGAGCTTCATCAAGTATAACCCGATCCCATGTATGTGTATGGATTGGTGTATCTTCAGGAGTTGAGAGGAGCGAGTAGGGTGCGATGACGATGTCCGCCTCTTTGAGGTGTCTCTTTGGTCCATCAAAGAGGTGGACGGATAGCTGCGGAGCAAACTTTTTGATTTCATTTGCCCACTGCGTAATAATGCTCTTGGGTACGACGATGAGAGTACTCTTTTTGGGGTTTCCAAGCATCGTAGCAATCAATTGCGCACTTTTGCCAAGCCCCATTTCATCACAGAGGAAACCTCCCTTCGGTCCAGATGTTTGGTTCTCCATTGTAAGCATCCAGAGGACACCTTCGCGTTGGTAGGGGGCGAATAGCCTACCATTGAAATTGTCCTTTGCACGGTTATAGTGTTCCTCAATAGTCATGGTTTTGGTTTGATTTTTACATAGGGGTTGTACACTTAGGTGATTAAGAATCTGTTCTAAGTTCCGAAAAGTTATAAATTTATTAATAAAAATTCTTAAGAAAGTTGTTACAATCTTAAGAACTTTTGTCTATAGAAAAAATTAGTTTTTTGAGGTTTTGTCGGAAGATGATCCAGATTTTTTAGCCTCATATTCAAGTCTCTTTTGCTCTTTGATCCTTTCTTTGTTTCTCTCATAGTACAATTTGTTCTGTTCCTTCACTTTGTCTTTGTTTTGTTCCCTATATTTACGACACGATTCTTTATTTCTATCTCTGTCATAGTCACAAGTAACCAATCTATACTTGTAACCGTCTGGTGGTTTGGGAAGCGTCACAGTCTCTTCTTCCATCTTACATGTAAAGTAGATTTTATCTTTAATAATATTTTCTGTATCATCTTCCGAAAAATTATAAATATACCATTATGAAAAAATTTTAAAGTTCTTGTAAAGTTGTAAAGTTTCGTCCTTAGAAAAAAATAGTTTTTTTCATTCTTGTCGGAAGGTGGAACAGATTTTTTTGTATATCCTAAAAACTCCAGGACATGACATTTTGTGGAAATAAAATCTTAACTATTAGTATGAGCCACCCAACTTCATTCTTCATCCTTGACAACGAGGAACTCGGTACGTGTTGGATAGGTCAAACCAAAATGAGACTGGATACAAACGGTCGGTCTCTACTCCCACATATAAGTAGGGAACAATTAATAGATAAATTGGCTACTAAATATGAAGAATACTCCTACCCATGCCTTGAAGTTGAGCGTGTAAAGAAAGATGGAACATATTTATTCTATGGTCTTGAACAGTGGCTTACTAAATTGAAGTGTGAAATCAAACGAAATCCACGGAAGCTTAGAGATGTTAACGAGCTTCTCACCGCTGGTTGGATCGAGGGTGACCCCACGATTAATTCAACGGTTCACGTCTTACACATCAACAACACAAAAGAAGTTGTACAAAATGTATATAGAAAGTTGTTGGGGGAATGGGAAGCCAAAGGTTTCAGATGTCTCAACAAACTCAGATGTAAAACATATGAAGACAAGAAAAAAGACCCTGAGTTTCTCTATAATCGCGCCCGCAAAGAAGTTCTCCGTCAAATGAAGAAGACTGGGAAGATGCCAAAAGACACAACCATTGAGAAGTACCACATTAAAGAAGATGAGATTAAAGAATGTATGGAAGAGGTGGTATTTTGTCAACCTTGTGAGAAAGAGTTTTATAAGAAGGGGAACTATTGGTATTGTTTGTGTGATAAACGTGTAGGTAGATGTTCAAATACTAAATGTAAAGCTATAGGAGTACGACTTGGTTTAAAGGTTGGTGGATCTATATGCGAGCATAGTAAAATCCGTTCAGCTTGTAAAGATTGTAAAGGTGGAGAAATATGCGAACATAATAGAGTTCGTTCAAAGTGTAAAGAGTGTGAAGGTGGGTCTATTTGTGAACACAATAGACAGCGTTCAACGTGTAAAGAATGTGGGGGTGGTTCTATATGCGAGCACAATCGTCAGCGGGCCCTTTGTACAAAATGTGGTGGAAGTCATATATGCGAACACAACAAACGACGTTCAGAATGTAAACGGTGTAGGGGAAGTCAAATATGCGAACACAACAAACGACGTTCAGAATGTAAGGATTGTAAAGGAGGTCATATCTGTGAACATGGTTGCACACGTTCAAGTTGTAAAGATTGTAAAGGAGGAAGTATATGTGAACATGATAAACGACGCTCTCGTTGTAAATTGTGTAATCCGCCGAGTTATATAAAAGAATTAAGGAGATATAGACGGTGGTTTTTCACAAAAAACTCAAACCCAACCCACACACTTGATGACCTTTGTATGACATCCGAAGAATGGCTGAAATACCTCCATAAAACATTTGAAGATAGGTACGGAAGACCTAAAACAGAAAAAGATGATGTTCACATAGATGAGATAATTCCATGCTCTGCGTGGAATTTGCCAGATGACAATAAGTACTGTTGGCACTATCTGAACTCTCAGTGGTTATTAGCTGAGGATAATTTATCAAAAAGTGATTCATATGAAGAGGAGGACAAGCTTGCTATGATAGAGAGAATTCAATCCTCAATATACACATCCTCATCGGAAATTGGTTGAATCTCACATACGGGTGGGGGCACCTCTTTCTTCTTGCGGGTCTTCTTCTCCTTGGGTTTGGGTAGTTCATCCAGGTGTTCCCTATAGTAGAGAACCTTGTCCCAGAATTCCTTCATTATCGGTAAATTTGTTGTCCACCATTCGGGATCTCTCTTTACATTAACAACTACAAACTCCTCTGGTCTTGGCCAATTCGTCTCAGCTGGTTTGTATTGAATGAAATCCGCTTCTTCTAAGTCTAAAATCTGCATACATAACTGCAATTGAGGCATATAATGCTCGGGAACAGATGCTTCAATTTTACGAGACATTGGACACTTAATTTCTACAAGTTTCCCAGACTCTGTCACACCATCGGGGCTACCACCTAACCATGTATGAATCGGGTGTGGAACGAGACCTAATTCATGTACGACTTCACCATGTCTCTCTTCATAGAGGATACGGGCTTCATCTTCATATTTCTCACCGTGCCTCGTGGCTTCATTGCCCATAAAACGGGGTCCAATACCACATTTTTTAAGAAGGAGATCTTCGGGTTTTTCATACTTATTCACACCGATGGCTGTTGCTGCGTCCGAGGCGGTTAGGAGATTTCCACGAAGGGCTAACCATTCCTCGCTCTTCTGCGCCGCATATTCCCGCTCAATCAAGGCTTTGACATTGGGATGCATATTAATGTATTATCGTTGGTAGTTTTTAAGTTGTTCAAAGAATGCTCGAGCTGCCAATTGTTCGGCTTGCTTTTTACTCTTGGCTTCCCCCCTACCCCCAAATTGACCATTTATATAGGTATCAATGTAGAAAATACCTTCGTGATGACCCACAACACGATATTCTGGGAGCGGAATATTCATAATTTGGCAATACTTCATAAGGTGATCCTTAAAGTTATCATCAATCATGATCTTATTGAGATCGATAAAATTGGGATCATTGTAGATTCTAAGAACAAACTCCTTTGCATGAAGGAGACCCAAGTCCATGTAGATCGCGCCGATAAGGGCTTCAAAAACATCTTCTAAGATCTTTGGGTTATTATTCCATCCATTTTTCATACCTTTCTCATCCATAAGAACTATGTTATTGAGACCCATTTTGAGAGCTATATCAGCTAGGGTCTCCGAGCGAACGAGTTTTGTACGAGCTTTAGTGAGAAAACCTTCCTGCCTCTCTTCAAATCTATCAAAGAGGAATTTTGTGATAATAAATCCTAGTACCGAATCACCCATGAACTCCAGGGTTTCAAATGATTCCGTAAGGTTTTCATATTCTTTGAGGGCGGATTTGTGAGTAAAAGCACGCTGGTACAAAGACAGATTTTTGATCTTTGTACCGACGAGTTGTTCAATCTGATTTTGATCAACAAACATGTCGAGTTTTATTATTGTAATGTGTTATTTTTTTAAGCCTTCTTCACGTAGTGAGGGCTGAGGTACTTTTGGAGGTTCAAGTAGGTAACAACAACGTCAGCTGGTGGTTGCAACAAATCCTTGAGCTTTTCGTCGAGGATGAGTTGGCGACCGTTATCTGGGTGCTTGAGTCCCTTTTCGGTGATGTACTTGTTGATGAACTTAGTAACCTCAGAGCGAGAGATGAGTTCACCTTCGGCAAGACCCAAGAACTCACGCAACTTAGGTGTTACTTCTTGCTTTCGGTTGAAGCCATTGTTCGCAGCACGAGCCTTCGCCTTTTCGCCATCTGGATCCTCTTGGGTGCTCTTGACCTTACGGACAAGCTTGGTGAGGGCCTTGACATCGGCGCGGAGGGCAGTAATTTCAGCTTGGATAGTTTCAAAAGACATCTTATACCTTGTATTGCGTCTTAATCTTTAAGTCACAGCATACAACAAAATTACGAGA
>Ga0194032_1000017_pt1 | contig 18010 bp, 23 predicted proteins | sample IW8Nov16_MG_FD_144486 | JGI IMG/M metagenome (GOLD analysis project Ga0194032, IMG submission 144486) | Freshwater microbial communities from the Broadkill River, Lewes, Delaware, United States - IW8Nov16_MG | ecosystem: Environmental > Aquatic > Freshwater > River | place: USA: Delaware...
GTGGGTCGTTCGCTAGGAATCCTGCGACTCGGAACTCTAGTTGTCCGTAATCAGCTTCGAGGATTTTCCCTCCTTCAAAACGAGAGACCATTGCCCTCCGGATAGCGAATGTAGAACCACGGGGCATATTCTGGAAGTTGGGGTTACGAGAACTGAGTCGTCCGGTAGCCGTGACACATTGCATGAAATCGGGGTGTACGATGTTATCCCTGTCTTTGTTGTTTTTGAGTCCTTCAACAAAAGTAGAGAGGTAAGTGCGTAGTGCATTGTATCGGGAGTAGCTTTCTGCAAACTCTCGGGCGGTACCAGAAAGTTCATCAAGGCGTTCTCTAAGTGTTTCATGGTCTGTCTTGAATCCGGCGGCGGCTGTGTCCCACGCATCTCGGGGAATGATTTTAAAGCCCGCCACTTCTTTAGTCGGTGCATAAATTACTCCATCCCCTTGGCATGGTTTACAAATACGTACGGCCTTACCTTCCGCACCATCTTTCTTGATAACTTTCTTACGGCCGGCTCCCATGCAGGATGTGCAACGGGAGGCTACAGTTTTGCGTAGTATCTCCGTCTCATCCTTCACGTACATGCCAAATAAATTTTTTGTCATTTTTGTACGTTGCTTGGGTTTGCGGGTAGCACCACGTAACTCTGATCCCAAGTTGAATATGGAGGACCAACGCTTCTTGTCTATCACCTTACGTGAGTAGAACAGCATGGAGCGGTCGTCGGCACTGTTGAGGTTAACGGGCGTGTCGCCCATCGCTTCCTCGGCCATGCGCTGTAGCTTGACCTCGAGGGCGTTCATCTCGTCCCGGTATTCCTTCTCAATATCACTGAGCGCACTTGGGTCGATCTTGATACCTGTCCTCTCCAAGCTCGATAAGACTTCTGTCATCTCCAAGGACAGACGTAGGGTGTTCAATAATTTCGATGCCATAGGCTTTAATCTCCTTCAGAAGTTTCTCTGAGTGTATCTCTCCGTTTAAAACGGTTGTCATTCCATCGAGCACACCATTGTAATACTCGACACTTGTTAAGTCATCATCCATGTCAGCTTCATTACGTAAAAACTTGTAGATGAGTACAGCAGACTCGCGGGTGATGCCGCCCATAAGTCCTTTATACGCTAGGGGTTTCTTGCTCATCGCTGTCTCCTTTTAAGAGGGAATCACCCAGAGAATACTCCTTGTTGTTTTTATCGGTAGCTTTCTCGAGTAAAGATACTAACCCGATTTCCACGAGAAGTCGAGTCGCTTCGGGTGTCGTTTCTATCTGAAACGTAGCAGAACCATCTTCATGCTCTACCATGCCGCTCACTTTGATGAGTGCGTCTGAGTCTAGTTCTTTCATTGGTTTATCTCCTGTTGATTTTGCATAAGAATACTATGCTTTCCCCACGGTTTCGTAATCATCCAGTGACCCAAAGGTATCACACCACGCCACTGCTTTTCAAAGCCTCCCTGACGTGGTCTTCCTCCAAAGGCATTAGCCCGCTTTTCCAAACCGAGTTTCTCTCGGTGCCGACATACATACTGCGTAATCGCACTCGGCCTACGTTGTAGGTAGGCGGCGATCTTGTTAGACGACACGCCTTCCTTCCACATTTTGACCAACGTGTTTACATCTTTTTCAGTCCAAGTGCTAATACTCATAAAGCTCCTCCCATGTTGTCATGTATTTCTCCACCACCTGCTTACACGCAACCTCCCATGTTGCCTGCACGTCAGCTATCCCATATTCTTCTACGATCTCCCACGGTATCTCCGCAAATGTCTTACCGCTCTTGAGGTAATCCTGCGTAAGGTCTTTCTTCTTTTCAGTAGCCTCATACCTTTTCGCGAGGGCATCGAGGGAGAGCGGCCACTTACGTGCTCTCGCCAAAAGATACTCCGCAACCATAGTATCATATACGTGACCTTGATACGTGAATCCACATTCGCGAACCCAGTTAAGGTCGAACTTAACATTGTGCCCCACAACGACTTCTGCTTCATGTAAAGCCTCCCTAAACTCTTCAATCTTATCCCGGTCTTGGCCGTGTTCATTATGGTGGACACACGCATACTTAACCGGTCCGTTGTACACCTTCCACCCGATGCTCACCAGATGATTACCAAAATAGGGAAGTGGTGTATACCCACCGTTGGGTTTTTCCTTGTGGGTTGTCTCCACGTCGAACGTCAGAATGTTCATCGTAGTAGCTCCGTTTCAAGGAATCGGTCAATCAATCGATGTATACCCTTCGCCACTTTCTCGGCCGTCTTTTCGTCTTCAAATCTTCCCACATTAATTGTTTTGCCTTCAACCTGAAAGGATACAACCCACTTCTGGGTGTGGCTCTTATCGAAATGGTAATTTTTAGGCTTCTTAGTGCGGTTGTATTGCTGTACAAACCAACTAGCCCAACGGCAGTTTTCTTTGCTGTAACCTTTAGCGTTGTCAATGCGGTCTATTGTCATGCGTTTTGAAGGTCGTAAACCCATGTCTTCCACAAAATTTTTGTAGGACTCTACCCACCTGTCACACACAGTGATGCCTTTAGCTATGTAATCAGTAAAGGACGGTGTAGGAGTGTGGGACTGATATCCACATCTTCCTAAGATAGAATCGTAACTCTTACGAGTGTGATACTCTGCATTGTACTCACTCCACATTATTCATATCCTCTTCTGTTGGTTGAGCCACAGGCTCTTGATTCTCGGGGGGTACAACAATCACTGAGTTGTTCTTTTCGTACACAGCCCGATACATATCAAGCTCGCATGGCACTGTCCCGTGCCACCCGTTCTGCTTGTTCTTTGAGACACAGATGTATCTCTTGGTGTTCTCCGGACTCCGGTCTCCCGTACGTCCGATGCCGATGATGAGGTCAGCCTCACCAGCCTTACCTGTTTTAGAGTTGTCGAGGTACTGATACTCGACGTGCATCATTGACTCCGCCTCAGCCGATGCCTGTGATACCCCCCACACCAGACACTTGTTACGTTTCGCAATCTCTCTCGCCTGTAAATAAATCTCCTTCAGCTTCTCATCACCACGGTTGTACTTACCCGCGATCTTCACTTTGTCAAGTTGGTCAATAAAGATGACATCCGGCTTGTTAATCTTGCACCAATCATCAATCTCCTGAATGGTCGTTCCAACACAGTCAAGAACATGCAAGCGGTTACCGATCTCGCTACGCCATACCTCCGCGTATTTATTACGCCCATCACTGAGTTCTTTCCGCGTAGCTTTAAAATAGCTTTGGATGATACGTAGTTTAGTTCGTACAGCCGGCTCTTCGTTACCCCAGACCGCAACGGTAAGCCCTTGCTCGAGGAATTTCTTAGCGAGAAAAGATACAAATGTAGTCTTACCTGTTTCCGGTCGAGCAAAGATGATTCCAAAGTGTCCGCGATCCAAGCCCGGAACGTAGCCCGACAGTGGCTCCCAGTTGAAGGGGAAATCGGGATCAAGCGTAAGGGAGTCCAGAAGCTCCTCGAGCCCCATGTCCACCTCCGTGTACGTCGTCTTCTCGCCAATCGAATCCTCCGCTGTAGACTCAATGAGTCGCTTGAGTTCTCCAAAGTTTTTCTCCTTACCGAGGAAGATGTTGACAGATAGCTCAGAGATGATTCGAGCGCGGTTCCGCATCCAGAGGTCACGGATGACTCTCTCTTGTAAATCTGTGTTTTTACCGATGTCGTCCTGAAGCGTGTAGAAATGCTCCCAGTACCGATATCGTGTGCTGTCGGGTAGGGCGGGGTGCAAGGAATCAAAATATGCCTGTAGCTCGCTCGAGGTTAAGTCTGACTTGTATTCTGCGTGGGCTTCGACAAGGGCATCCCAGATGGGGGCCCACTCTCCTTCAAACATGTCCTTCGTTAGGACATTCTTTACACGGTCGTAACATTCTGCCCGTAAGCAGAACGAAATGATCCTACTCTCCAAGCATTGCTGATCTGATGATTGATCCACGTTCGTTATCTCCTAATGACTTTAAGTCTTTGTCTAGCATCAATATGCCTGTGGGCACGAGAGTATTTAACGCTCTCATGTATGTCAAGGCTTTGTCTGTTGCATCTTTATCGAGGGCAACAACTACCTTCTTGAACTTAGTGAGCTCAGCGATGTGTTCATCCCGTAGGCTTGTACCAAGTAAAGCGTACCCTGTACACCAATCACTGATACTGATGGCGGAGGGTATGTCTTCCACAACAAAGGCTGTGTCAAATGTACCAATGCGGAAGCCACCCCGGTAGTTACCATAACGGTACCACTTGGGGCGAGCCCCTGTCATCGAACGGCCTGCCCCGTCGACAAGCCGTCCGTCATTGTCATGGATTGCATATACAAGTCTGTTCTGTCGAACATCGAAGTAAATATCGTCATATCTCCCAGATGTGTTGACGAGGTGTACATATTCCATACCACGTGGAGGTATCACACGAGACCAAGCCTTGGGTTTCTCGAAGGGTACATCGGGACATGGGGGTGTCTGTTTGTGAGTATTTTTACTCAGTATAGCTAGTATATTGTCCGAGTTGTCACGAGTGATCTTACGGTCTGCCCGTCCCCGCACTGTGCAGTCTGCGTGGAAACAGTTCCACATGAGTTCTCCGTTGTTATTTGTTACAGAGAATGTATTCTTGTGTCCGCACGAGGGACAGTTCATCCGGCGGGACTCGCCGTCGAAGAGCCCGAGGGACTCAGCGTATTCTTTTATGTGCATGGCTAAAAGCCTCCATTGGTAAGTACCGGGGTAAATGCTATCATTCAGATGAAAAAATCGTCAACTCTTTTTTGGGGGTTGCGGTGTTTGATTATTTATGGTACAGTCCGATCAACCCCTGCCGGGGGTACACCCACTCTGGCCTCCCATCGGTAAGCCGTCGTTTCTTTCTTACGTAAACAAAACATCTTTACGACCAAAGTCTAATACAACACACGATAAAGGTTCTGTACTGTGGTGGTTCATTCACGAAACGGGGAGAAGTTAACGTGGAGTACAAGAGTAAATACATGGCAGACTATTACAAAGAGCAGGAACCGGTTGAGTTTATTGTTACGCAAGAACGCACGATACTTGTTCAATACACTGTTGAAGCCGAAAGCATGGTGGACGCAATACAACAAATTGAGCATGGTAATTATGATTGTGTCATTGATGAAGACTCGAGTTATGCAGAAACAGAAAAAACAGGGCGGATTATTTCCGTAAGAGTGAACGACGATGATTAAGCGCATACACATAAACCAACATAACATACGACATAACGCAAAGAATCCGGACGAGTTGCGACCGGTTGTTACCGTAAAAACAAGCTTAACCAACACGAAAGGTTTTAGCGCAACTATTAACGGAGCTTGTCGCGTAGTATACTCACCAGACAAGCCGCTATCGTGTGGTGCTAAAGTTTGGATCGAGACGACGGATACTGTCGTCGTCGACCAAGGGGACGGATTAGTTACGGGAGTTTATTGAGATGAAGTATTACACTGACCAAGAAATATTGGATATGATCGAGAGCAAGGAAGTTACCAAGTTAGTTGCGGAGCGTTTTACGCAAAAAGACAAGCAACTAGAGTGGTCACAACAGAGAGTCAATGTTGCCGCAGAACATATGGGACACCAAGTAATAAACGACCTAGTACAGGAGCAATACTGAAATGATTGCAGAACAATATCGAAACATCAAGCCACACTTTGTCCATGCGTATCATGTGCCGATGGTTTGCCGGTGGTCTTGCATCCTGTTGGATCAGGATACAGAGAACCCACCATTTGAACCGGCGCGATACTTTGTGGTCAATGTGTTTGCGGAAACAAAAGACGCAGTGTTGAATTGTTTAGGTGAGGAGTATCCGTGGTGCGATATCATGTACGTCGATAAAGCACTCGGTGGACATAGTGACGATGATTTCTTAGAATCTTGGTTACATTACTTTGATGCGAAAGAAGCGATACCAGTAAGAGAGGCACCACATGGTAACAGTAAGTAACGAGAACAAAACCCGTGTAGACTATCTTGTATACAAACAAGTCACGGAAGCATTCGAGCAACTAAAGAAAGCCGCTACCTTGATACACGATACCGGCGAGACAGAATCCGACCGGTTAGATAAGGCAGTTTGTTTTACGCAAGATGCGATTGAACAGCTAGACTACTTCCTGAAGGAGAACGCATGAGACCAAGAACAATTTGCCATCCTGAAGCACTCGCAGACTGGAGAGCGAACGACGAAAAACCATACACTTTTAGTGGAGAAACAAACAATGCAAGTATACGTCAACATAGTACGCACAACAACGAAATTCCCAAAGAGCAAAAGAAGCTTGACGGACTACTCGCACTCCGTCTTAAAGAGGCCATCGAGCGCGAAAATCGGAAGCGCGGGACGGTACGTAAAGAAAGGTAAACTTAAAGGTGCTGAAGTCTACACACTGACCCTGACGGAGCGGGAGACTTGTCCGCAGTCTTGTGGACACTGGGACGATTGTTACGGAAACAATATGCCGTTTGCCCATCGTCTCGAGCATGGTAGAGAGCTTGAGGATAGATTGATTGAGGAGGTAGGGGAGAAATGCCGGCTAGCCGCTAGCAAAGACCGTAAGGTACTGGTTCGCTTGCACGTACTCGGAGACTTTTACAGTGTCGGTTATGTGCAGTTATGGCGTAAGCTTTTGGTCTTGCACAAGAATCTTTATGTGTGGGGTTATACCCACGTCACACCATCGGATAACTTACAAATTTACCATGAGTTAACCTTGGCGCGGGACGGGTTTCCAGAGCGGTGGCATGTACGATGGAGCGACACTTGCGGAAAGTTTAGTGCGAACAGTGAGGAGTTGACCGACGAGGGTATCGTGTGTCCGGAACAGACTGGACAAACTCAAGCCTGTACGACCTGTTCCCTATGTTGGGATGCTCCCGAAAAGAACATCATCTTTAAAACGCACTAAGGGGGATCATTGCGATCTTATGAATGAAAAAGTCGTCAACCATTTCAAAAATGATGCCCCCATCAATGCAATCAATGAGGAGAAAAAACCGTCAACCATTTCAATATTGCACGTTAGTAGTAAAGGAACAATCTTGCACGAGAAACCAGACGGGGAGGATTACATCGCTTGTGCATCGCAAAAAACGAGCGCGCCCTTAGATCTACGCGATTGGGTAGCCGCTCTGATCTTGCTTTATTTCGTTGCAATCTTGATTTAGTTGCGGTACAAAATACCTACCGGATCGGACAGGCCGACCGGATCTAAAGGAGGCTTTTAGCCATGAACGCAATAGTAACAACACCAGAGCGCATCGCTCAGCGTATCCAAGATGGTTTGGAATTTACGCACAGCAACCCGCTCGACGTTGACTTCTTCCGTGAACTCGGGAGTGTCCAAAAGGAAGCGATGTATGATCGTGATCGAAACTTGATCGATGGTTTCTACGCATTGCGAAACAGCAACACCCAGAAACTCTTGGCCGGATCGCCGCCGGTATCGAAGTCGTACAAGCTTGTCGACCACGCACTAGCATTCAAAGAACAAGCACAATCGATCTTGGATAATCCATCGTTGCCGCACGACAACTTTACCGTGGTTGACCGGATCTTTGACGAAGGCCGCCGCGCAACTCGCACCGTGTACTTCAACGACCTCACTTTTGACATTGACGGAAAGGGGCAGGGGATCACAGCACGAGCGGACATTATCAACTCTGTCGATATGTCTTGGGCATTTCAGGTCTTCTCGGGAGCTTATCGAGACTACTGCCGTAACACTTGTGTTTTTGGCGGCCAGAAAGCTTACCACCAGAAACGGAAGCACACTTCCAACCTGTCGGTTTCTGCCATGATCGCGAAGAGCACCCTTGGCTTGGGTATGTTCAACTCACACCGTGACCAGATGAACGCATGGAGAACTATCGACCTGCATCCGTCCCAGTGGGTTGAGATTCTAGAAAATACGATCTGCAAGAAGGGAGGGGAGGCCGCCGCGCTCAGCGTCGACAAATCGACTCGCGTGAATGGCCGGTTGCTTGACTACATGAACCACCGATTCCAAGAAGAGCAAAGGGAGCTTGGTTCTAGTATGTGGGCGGGATATAACGCGCTCACCCATTGGGCAACCCACGTCGACGAGACTTGGGAGCGGGAGGACGAAAACGGGAAAGTCACCGAACTGTCGACCTCTCGAGGAAACAGCAACCCGCATCGCGTCCGGTTACAGCGTGAGGCCAAGGTACGAAACGTCCTAGAGTCGCCCTACTGGCTCGCATTGGAACAGGCCGCATAATGTTAGACCTGATAACGGCACTTTATAAACTCGCGATCATCATTTCGGTGATCGCCCTTTTATCTTTCATTTCATAGGAAGCAGAAACCATGAAAACTTTAGAAACATTTAAGAACGACCTCGGCACACTCCGCACAGACCTAAACGCGACCACCTACCGCGTAGAAAAGGTGCAGGAGCTTCTCAGCGATCTAGTTGAGAAACTGGATGGATTGTATGACCAGTCGGTATCGAACAAGGATCAGGCCGTCGATCTAGTACGCACCGCCGACAACCTCAAACCACGTCAAGAAGACCGCCGCGTCTTTTCGAGTCATTACCGGATGCTCGCTATCCTGAATGAGTATGGTGTGATGCATCGCGAACACGTCGCAAAGCTTCTCGGCGTGAAGGAGTTAACCGTCCAACAAATGATGCACGTTTGCCGACACCACGGACTCGCACACTTGAAAACTTCGCGAGGTGTTGTTAGTCTTCAATCACTGGCCGATGGGGTCAGCGAAAACATAAACTTCAAAATTTAAGGGGAAACCTCATGAAAACAGAAACAACCTTGAACTTCACTGCCGAGCAATTGAACGAACTCAAGCGCATCGTTGACACTGTCGGATGGGCAACACGCAACGACGAGACAGGCCATATCGACGCTTACGTCTCAGAACAGCGTGTGCAGTTTGCGAAGCAACTCGCCGGTCTTCTTGGCCGCATGGATACCGCCGCGATTGTCGGTACATCCGAAGGGATCTAGAAGACTACCATTCCCTCATTTGCCCGCCTTGTGCGGGCTTTTTTTTGCCACCACGACAGCTTACCGCCGGATAACCCAGAAAATACCGTAAGGTCTTGCCGGCACTGGCCTATTGGGTTTTTCAATGTGTCCATAGGGGTTATATATCACGCCCTAGACATTGCGACTTTCCAAAAGCTTCGACCGTCAGTAAACCTTTGGAAAATACGTGGGGCGCGTATGGAGACCAGAGAATTACCAGAGAGGATGCCCAGCAGGGAGACCGAAGGAGACCAGATGGTGATGATCACTGAGGTTATGCAAAAAGAAATTAGCGGGCGCGCACGGGGGCAAGGGACAGTGGGGGGGTAGGGGATAGTGCTAGCAACCCCGAGAGAATTTTATTGGTTTTGGGTATGTTTCACAGAGTGTTTCACACGACGGCTTGCCATTGGTAGGCCGTCTGCTTACCATCGGGGTACCCCGACGGCTTGCCCAATGGTAAGCAGACGGGCAAAAAGAAGCCCCGACAGCAGAGGGTACTGTCAGGGCTATGGGGCGGGGGGTAAGCTTGGGGTAGTGTATAGGTTTACCCCGGCGGGCTTACAATCCCATTGTACAGTCCAGATTTCCATCCGTCAATAGCTACGGAAAATATATTTTTTTTCCATAAAATCAGTAGATACTTGACAAAATTTATTTTTAGTATCCATAATGGTCGTGTACCGGGGCCGAAATGGCAGGGGAAATCAACTTTTATAGTCCATGTGAACCAAAGTTCCGAGACCACGGGCCCCACGTACACTTTTTATTACATATATATGGTAAAACCATGAACCTCCTCCCCCAACAACGGAAGAAACGTGAACTCTCCGACCAACAGCAAGCTTTCCTTACCGCACTCTTCGAGAACGGCGGCAACTTCTCGAGAGCTTGCGAGGTGTCAGGTTATTCGCAAGGTTCCATCGGGCACCTTAAAGAGTCTCTTGCCGACGAAATTATCGAAGGAGCACGGAATATTCTTGCAGGTGGTGCTCTTAAGGCCGCGAATAAGCTCGTCGCGACCATTGACGCCCCGGAAATTGAGCGTGGAGATAACATACGGCTCCAAGCCGCCGAATCTCTCCTCAACCGAGTGGGTCTCGGGAAGCAGGAGACTCACAATGTCAACGTCCAAGCTGTACATGGGGTGGTATTACTCCCCCCGAAGAAAGAGATGGTTGTAGAACATGACTAAATTATTTAAAACTGTAGAAACTGCGGATTCTTATTTCTCTGACAAAATTGTAAGTACCGATAATTTACCTAAATCTTTACAAGGAACAAGTAAGGGTAAAAAAGCTGTATCTGAGTACAACAAGCGGGTAAAAAGCGTAGACTCTGCGGTAAAAAAACGCCTCGAAGCTGACGGAACAGCACGTTTAACAGAAGAAGAGTTAAGTATTATTAATTCAAGCCCGTATGAGTCTGTAACAGTGAGCCGAGAAACTACCCTACGAGAGAAAAAAGCTATGGGGGGTTACACTGAAAGGTGGAGCAAGGCTCGTAACAAAAAATGAGCGAAGAAACTGTTGAAGAACAGCCAAAACGCAAGCCGGGACGCCCAAAAAAGGACCCGAATGCACCCAAAAGTCGCTACCATCTCTCTACTGCGGAAAAAGCGCGTCGAGCGACTCAGGCGTCGATAAGACGTTCTAAGAAAGAGGCGGAAAAGAAACGAGCCGCCGCTACAAAACAAGCATATCGTGCATCAGTACGAGAAAAAGCCGCCTCCAAGGTCGAAACAGCCCTAAAGGGCGAAAAGTCACGGGTAATCGACCAAGGAGACCTGAATGAATTGCCGAAAGCTGTTTCAGACCTCGTTGGCGAGGCTGAAATTGTATTCCAACCTAATGGGGGACCTCAAGAAGACTTTCTCAGTGCCCCTGAACAGGACGTTCTGTATGGCGGGGCGGCAGGAGGTGGAAAAAGTTTCGCTCTTCTTGCTGATCCTCTCCGCTATTGTCACAACGGCAACCACCGTGGGCTTCTTCTCCGCCGTACTCTCGATGAATTGACTGAACTCATATCAAAGTCGAAACAACTGTATCCCAAAGCGTTTCCCGGTGCCATATTCCGTGAAAGTAAGTCGACGTGGGTCTTCCCCTCTGGGGCTACTATATGGTTTTCCTACCTCGATAAAGATAAAGACGTAACCAGATACCAAGGACAGGCATTTAATTGGATAGCAATCGATGAGGTCACTCAGTACCCCACACCCTATGTATGGGAATACCTTCGGTCCCGTCTACGGAGTACCGACGAGGAACTGTCCCAAAACTTATCGATGCGATGTACAGCTAACCCCGGCGGCGTTGGCGGCTGGTGGGTCAAGAAAATGTACATTGACCAAGGAGAACCCGGTAAGCCCTTCGTTCCATCCGATATGGAATCGGGAAAGCCATATGTATACCCGGATGGACATGAAAAGGCAGGCAAGCCGCTGTACTGGCGAAAGTTCATCCCCGCACGGCTTACAGACAACCCGTACCTCATGCGGGACGGACAGTACGAAGCCATGCTCCTCTCTCTCCCAGAAGTGGAGCGAAAGCGTTTACTTGATGGCGACTGGGACGTTGCAGAAGGTTGTGCATTCCCAGAGTTTAACAAGCTCAAGCACTGCGTCGATCCTTACGAGCTCCCAACAAACTGGCCCCGAATCAGAGCGGCCGACTACGGCTACGCAAGCCCTTCGTGCGTACTCTGGGGTGCAATCGATTGGGACAACAACATATGGGTCTATCGAGAACTTTACGTAAAACACTTTACAGCAGAGCAATTAGCCGCTAAAATAATAGAATTAGAGGAGTGGGACCCCGCACCTCACTACGCCGTACTAGACAAATCGTGCTGGAACCGTACAGGATACGGGCCTTCCATCGCAGAAACGATGATACGGTCAGGCTGTCGTTGGACACCATCAGACAGTAATCGTATAGCGGGTAAGATGGAAATCCACAGCCGCCTCGGGGATAACCAGTTTACTGGCGAACCCACTGTCAAGTTTTTTAACACGTGTACAAACATAATAAAACAACTCGCTGGCATACCGCTATCTAAAACAAATTCAGAAGACGTAGACACAAAGGCAGAAGATCACGCCTATGACGCTCTACGTTACATGTTGATGACTCGTACATCTGGCTACGTCTCTATCCACAAATCTCTGAACGACATAAAGAATAGCACGTTTAAGCCACAGGATGCAACCTTCGGATACTAAATGGCAACACCTAAGTTAGTTTCAGCAAAAGAACTGCAAGAGTATACGCTCGGGCAGGCTTTGGCGTTTAAAGCTCAGAAAGAGCCGAGGCTTCAATCCGAAATTACCTCTGTTCTAAGTAAGCTATCTGGATTTCAGTACGAAGACGTCCCAATCCTCGATATTAAGCTAAAAGACCTTGATGATGGTAAGGCTATCACAGCTTGGAACATGTCGAGTCCGTATTCTCTCAAATCTCTCGGGGATTCACAGCAAAAAGGAGAGGTTTCTTCTCAGTCTGGTGTTTTACAGGTAAATAACCGTATCAACACGTTGTTTACCGACGCCGGACTCAACGAGAAGGCTGGACCACAAGCTAGTGTACAAAATCGTTTATCCTCGCTCATGAGCAAAGAAGAGTGGGATACGTACACTGGATATAAGTTTTTCCGTGGGCGTACAAAGAAAAAGTTTGAAGGTAACCTCCACGCTGGTACAAAAGCTGTTTTAACTCGTTTAAACGAGGAAGGAAAGAAAGCAGAGCGGGACTTCTTAGGCGTTAAATATTTTAGTGGTTTACGCCTTTCTGATATGGCTGATCTCGAAGTTTCAGGGTACGACCCTGTTATGGGTACCTTGACATTCATTGAAGGTAAAAGCAAGAACAAGCCAACAGGCGAAAAAACGGTAATCTTACGCCCTATGGCCCGTGTGTTTCTTGAACAAGCTATTGGAGACCGTACTCAAGGTAAAATCTTTGTTGACGACAAAAAGCTGATTGCTTCTGTTAATAAAGAACTCAAGCAGGACATGCCTGAAGTAGAGCGAAAAAGCCCTACTGGAAACATTACAAAAGGTGGTTTTACTCTATCTGATTACCGTAACGCCGAAGAAGCCATTCTTCTTGAGAGTGGCCTTGACAAAGACGAGCGTATCTTTGCCGCTGGCCGTATGGGAACTGATGAAGCATCTAAATACGTAGACGACGAAACATACAACGAAGTGATTGAGCCAAAGTTGCTCAAAACAGACGCCAAGGTTATTGCGTATTCAGAAACAGCCAACGTACCTCAGTACTTGACAGATATTGGAATTGATCCCCAAACTGTACCTGAAGAATTGAGAACTGTTGTTATCGCAAAAGATTTAATAACAAGCACACGTCTCAAAAAAGTATTAAGCCCAGAATTTGTGAAGTCATTGCCCACACAAGGCGGTGGAATGACAGCGACACAAGAAGACGGTACTGCATACGTATTTAAAGCTGACCCAGAGCTTTCCGAAGCATACAAAGCCTTTGCTCTCGAAGATTATGGGGTAAAGACAACAGAATCTCGTATTGCCCAAGCACAGGGTGAGATGAAGCTTGCAGAGATCATGAACAGTCCTGAATACCAGCAGGCACAGCAGGCTCTCGAGCAAGCAGGTGGAAAGAAAGAGCCTGATGTCACAATCGTCGATAAAAACAAACCAATCGACTACAGCGACATACCTTCGCACATCATGGACGCCTTGAACACCGTAGGTCAGCTTACTCAGCGCACACGTCAAGCAAGCAAGCCTGTTGAAGATCAGCGTCCCACCACACCGAGCATCGGGCAAGCCGCAGATATCTTTGGCACTGCTCTAGATGTAATCGCAGAAGGAAAATCTGCGGGTATGCCTCCTGAAAGTGGAGATGTTCCTCCTTCCTTCAGGAACTTTGCGCGTAAGGCCGGAAGAATCTACAAAGCAGGGCGTACAATCTACGGTGCGTACATGCTCAAGAAAGCAGTCCAAGAAAACCTACAACCAGCACAACCCGGAGAGCCAGCGACCATGTATGACGTGGGCTCTGATCTTCTTAAAGGGGCACAAGACTTTTTGTCCCGTCGTTCTGTTGAGCCACAACAACCGGCTCAATCTTCTATCAACCCCGAGTACGACGAGTTTTCTGACATACAAAGGGATTTGAGTAAACCTAAATATACCGGAGAATAACACATGAAATACTCAGAAGCTGACATCATGAATGCTGATAAAAAAGGCATCGACTATAACTGCGGAGAAAACAACCTCTACCGTGAAGGTAAAGATTTCGACACAGTTGCTAAGACTGATTCTTTGATCGAAGCAATGCCTAAGACAAAGAAAGAGTCACTGGACCAGTCAATCCTAAACTCTGACAAGCAATCCGCACTTTAATAATCTAGGTACGTAAACATGGCTGATGAGGGCTTCCTCCAAGCCCCCGACGATTCCCAAGTCGAGTTTGTCGACGCCGAGGAAAAAATGCCGGGGCTGGCTGGTCATATTCAACAGAAGTTTGAAGACTCTGAGAATGGCCGCCGTACTTTTGAACAACGCTGGTTACAGGCGTATAAGAACTATCGTGGAATATACGATAGCTCAACGCAGTACCGTGACTCTGAGCGTTCAAAGGTATTTATTAAAATTACGAAGACGAAAGTACTTGCCGCGTACGGTCAAATTATTGACATCCTGTTCGCCAACAAGAAGTTTCCAATCGTTGTTGAGGCTAGCCCTGTACCAGAGGGCATTGCTGAGTACGCCCACCTAAAAACGCCTGTCGATGAAATCCAAAGTCCTTTCGGTTATGCCGGGGATGGAATGGATCTCGAGCCGGGTGCTACATCCGTCAACTTCGGTAAATACCAAGGTATGGCGGATAACTTAGCAGAGGGGCCGTCTAAAGCGGGCGAGCCCCAGTTTGAGCCCGCAAAAGAAGCCGCTCGTGCTCTCGAGAAGGTCATCCATGACCAACTACTAGATTCTGATGCCGTTAACGTAATGCGGTACGCTATCTTTGAAGCGTCTCTTCTCGGCACAGGCATTGTAAAGGGCCCTCTTAACTTCTACGATACAATCCACAGATGGGAACGTGGAGAAGACGGAACTCGAGTTTACGCTCCAGAAGAGAAAGTATCTCCGCGTATCGAGCACGTCTCCGTGTGGGATTTCCACCCTGATCCTTCTGCAACTAGCATCGAAGACTGTGAGTACGTCATCGAACGTCATCGCATGAATCGCCAACAGCTTCGCAACTTAATGAACCGCCCCTATTTTAATGCGGATGCAATTGAGAACACGATTGTAAAGGGCCCTAACTACGAAGACAAGTACTACGAAGATACCATCCGTGAGGATGATACTGAACCCTACTACCAAGAGAATCGTTTCGAGGTTCTCGAGTACTGGGGTGTCTTAGACGCAAAGTTTGCGGCGGAAGTTGGCTTAGACCTTCCCGAAGGCATGTCAGAGTTAGACCAAGTACAAATTAACGCATGGGTATGTGGGAATAACGTATTACGTTGTGTCTTAAACCCCTTCATGCCAGCGCGCATTCCTTACTACGCATTCCCATTTGAGGTAAATCCATACCAAATCTGGGGTGTTGGTGTCGCTGAGAATATGGAAGATGCACAGATGTTGATGAATGGTCATGTTCGCATGGCTATCGACAACTTGGCACTCGCAGGAAATCTCGTATTCGACGTGGATGAGGCAAGCCTCGTTCCCGGTCAGAACTTCGATATTTTCCCCGGAAAAGTATTCAGACGACAGTCAGGTGTTACGGGTACAGCAATTAATGGGTTGAAATTCCCTAATACTGCCCCCGAAAACATCCAAATGTACCAGATATCGCGTCAGCTAGCAGACGAAGAAACAGGTATCCCATCAGTCATGCACGGGCAAACGGGTGTGTCTGGAACAGGGCGTACTTCATCTGGCCTATCGATGCTGTTGTCGCAGGGTAGCATGTCAATTAAGACTGTGGTTAAGAACATTGATGACTATCTGTTGAAGGGTCTTGGACTCGCATACTTCCAGTGGAATATGCAATACAACGATGAGGCCCCTGACATCGTCGGAGACCTGAGTATTAAGCCTCGGGGTACCTCGGCAGTCATGCAAAAAGAAGTCCGCTCACAGAGGCTTACAACGCTTCTCCAGACCGTTGCTAACCCGATGCTGGCACCGTTTATCAAGTTACCAAATTTGATGAAAGAATTAGCCATCTCTCAGGACATTGATCCAGATGAGCTTGTAAACGATTTAGACGAAGCACAATTGTACGCACAGGTGCTCCAAGGATTAGCAAATGCTCAACAAGGAACAGGCCAACAAGGTGGGCCCGCTGGTCAACAACCCGCAGGCGTGGGAGGCCTTGACGCAGTATCTGGTGGACCTCCACCAGTTGACGCTTCGGGGGTTGGTAACAGCACAATCGGAACGGGAAATGTTCCAGTTGCAGGGGAAGATGGTTTTACTGGAAACCCTCCAGAACCTCAAATCTAACCATAAGAATGTCGTAGAACAAGAGAGATAATAAGAGATGGGGTGGAACGGAGACTACGAATCAGAAGCGTACGGAGTAGATAGTTCTACCTCCAGTACCTCTACGTCAACGAGCACCGACAACGGAAACGACAACGATAGCTTCTTTTCCGGAACTTTCGATGATCCCGGCGAGCCCGGTTTTACGGGCCCTAGTTACGGCGGTCAATATGGGTATGATTCTGATGGAACCTACTGGGACTCCGGATTTACAGACATCGCAGACTGGTACGAGTTCAGCAAGTTTGAGAGAGCCCTCGATAAGATAGACAAAATCCAAAACACGGGTTTTAACTTCAACAAAGACTACGCTGTCATGGATGCCTACAGCGACGTCCGTGGATTTGATCCGCGTGGCGGTCGCTATGGTGCGGATGATGCCGCATTCTTTTCCCGTGCAATCGGCGAATACGGCATCGCTGGTGATATCTACAGCACCGTAGACCGTAGCGTAGGATTTGGTGCCACAGTACGGCGAGGCTTTGAGGGTCTTGCGAATGGTATTGCGGAACGTTTTGGCACCTCACTAACCCGGGACTATACAGTTATTCCCGGACAGGGGTACGTCGGTGAGGTCTTTGAGGATTATTCGGCTACAGATACTATAGGCAATGTAATAGGTATGGTTGCTCCCGGCGGTGCTCGTGTAGACCGGTACATGTCACGAGAACTTACCGGCACGGGTAAAGGTGCGATGGCATTTGGGGAAGCTAAGGCTTTCTACGGGGCTATCGATACCCAGTACGCAATGACTCCTGTGGAAGAGGAAGCCATGTTTGCGGAGCAACGAGCGGCAGACGAAGCAGAAAGAGCACGTGGAGGTGGTGATGGTGCTACAGCAGTTGCATCCGCTGTTACAGGAACCGTTACACGACCCGGTTCTGCAATCATCGGGGGTCTCCTTGGAGACACCACAAACCCAGCCTATAACGTAGTAGCTCCGTACGCTACAGACGCCTTTAGTTACTTCACAGGTGGAATGCGAGATTACCTCGGGTTTGCAGAAGGCGGCGAAGTTCCCGGTGCTCAAATGGGTGGGGAACAAGAGGCGATCACCGGTCCTATAGGTTTTGTAGGCGGTCCTCCAGAGCAGATGTCGGACGCTGAAACGGTTGCGGATGACGTGCCTGTTGAAGTGCAAGAAGGGGCGTACGTCCTCAACGCGGCGGCTGTTGAATACATGGGAAGTGCGGACGTTAAGAAGATGATTCTTAATGCGATGCAAGAACTTAAAGCCCAAGGTGTTGACAAGGCACAAGATGTCGATAAAATAGAGCTTGATACCCAAGTTTCTTTACTCGTCTCAAAAGGCGAGGTGTTAATCCCCCCACAAGTTGCTGAAGTCATCGGCTATGACCGCCTCGAAAAAATAAATAAGCGCGGTTTACGGGAAACACAGAAACGTGTCGAAGAGAATGGACAATCCCCA
>Ga0194032_1000019_pt1 | contig 17778 bp, 14 predicted proteins | sample IW8Nov16_MG_FD_144486 | JGI IMG/M metagenome (GOLD analysis project Ga0194032, IMG submission 144486) | Freshwater microbial communities from the Broadkill River, Lewes, Delaware, United States - IW8Nov16_MG | ecosystem: Environmental > Aquatic > Freshwater > River | place: USA: Delaware...
CTTTAAATGAAATGGATAGTATTTATAGCCATACTTATCTTACCCACGATTATGTACGCACAAACACTTACGCAGGTCTTCGTGGATCCGTGCAGTGGCAAGGTAACAACTGTAGTGGTACCGCTCGCTGGTGGCAAGACTACCGTGGTTTACCGAGGGCAGTACAAGGTAGTGACGGCAAACGATATTACAAGTGGAGCTCTGCAAGCGTGGATAAATGAGTTAACAGTTAACTTCCCTTGTCCACAGGCTACGATTGCAGTAACACAAACAGTAGCAAGTGCTGTATCTCAAGCAGTAGCAGCCGCAACAACAGCGGCAACGGCAACAGCAACAGGTGCAGCTACATCAGCGGCAACATCTGCAGCCACAGCGGCAGCAGCACCTGCACCGGTAGCAGAAGCAAAAACAGAAACGCCAGCTGTAGAAGCTAAGGCTGAAACTAAAACAGAATCTAAAAATGAAGAGCAAAAGTCCGAAAGTGGGGGCAAAAGTAAGTCCGAAAAGAAAAGCGAGAGTAAAGCCAAGTCGTCTTCGTCGAATCCAATTATTTATTCTTCGGATTTTACGGTCGCTCCATCTAGTGAAGTAACATCTATTATTGCTAGTGTTGGCATGAGTCAAGCCTCATTGATGGGTAACTCATCATGGGGAATTAACTCTATGATATGGTCAACCTTTGACCAATTCGCACTAGGAGCCAGATACACCTTGATGAATTTTAATCAAGGTAAGTTAGAGTCCATCTCAAACTTTGGCGTTACAGGCGTTTATTTAGGAGGAAATGTGTTAGGCTTCGCAACGGCTGCTTACATCGTCCCTATGGGCAAGTATGGAACCACAGGAGCCAACTATACTTTGTCGGTTGCAGGAGCAAACGATGAGGCTAACATATCCAACAATATATTACTATTCTACACAGTACCTATCAAGATAAATAAGTACGTATCAATTAGTCCTGACTTATACCTGTTAGGATCATCCACAGGTTATCTAACCAAGCAAAAAGTATTTGTGACTAGCAATGACATAGGCATTTTAACAGGTGCGTCATTTGATATTGCACTAACCAAACGCTTCAAGTTTAACTTTGCTTTAAAGACAGGTGTTAATACTAATCCTGCTGTTCCTCAGTCCTATCTTGGGATGATAGGCACCAAAATTAATTTGTAACTAATAATATTTGTTTTTATATTTGCAATGTAATAAATCGAGTGTTAGTGTAGGACCTAATATTCGTTTTAAATAGTTGAAAAACTAAACAGCCCCGACGGTCCTACACGTTGGGGTTTTGTTTTTATGGAGATTTGGAAAGATGTTGTTGGCTATGAAGGGCACTTTATGGTTAGCGAAAGTGGAAAAATTAAATCATTAGATAGAAAACAGTTAAGGTCAGATGGTACTATGTATCCTGTAAAAGGGAAAGAGTTAACTCCATTTATTAGCAATGTTGGTTATACAAGAATTGCACTTAGAAATGGAGGCAAACAAGTAAAATACTGTGTTCATAGACTAGTTGCTGAAGCATTTTTGCCTAAACAAGAAGGTCGTGACTTTGTAAATCACATAGATGGTAATAGGTTGAATAATCACTATTCTAATTTAGAATGGGTATCAATGCAAGAAAATAATTGCCATCGATTTGATAAAACTAAAACATCGAGCAAATATATAGGTGTTAGTTGGATAAAAGCAAAGCAAAGATTTACAGCATCTATTTGTATTAATAGGGTATCAAAAACAATTGGACATTTTTTGACAGAAGAAGAAGCGTACGCAGCAAGGTGTAAATATGAAAGAGATAACGGTATCTTAAATAAGTATCTATAATTTTGCGTATTTTTGCTAGATAATAAGCAAGAATATAGATGGCCCGTATACAGACGTACCCCAATGATATTTACGTTACCGGAAACGACAAGTGGATAGGCAGCGATTTTAACAACGACTTCATCACCAAAAACTTTACAGCAAACGCTGTTGCCGATTATTTTAATCGGGTAGGTATTATCGATACAGGTAGTTTCAATTGGACGTACAAAATGTACGATGAATTTGGGCCTCAACCTGCAAAGACGTTTGAATTAGTTGGACATCCGTTTGATACAGTAGATGTAATAGGACTTGAGGGTACTATCAAGGTTTCTTTTTTAACTCTTGCTAATACAGAGCCGGGTGTATACATTGAGCAAGTTTGGTTAGATAAAATTATTCTAGTTAATCGTCCAGGATTCCCTAGTGAATACGGACTATACAAAGTAACCGCTGTTGTTCAAAGCGGTGATTTTTATTTCTTAGACTTAGATTTTATTGGTGGACACTCAGGTGTTGTTAACGAAGATGAGCCAGTTACATTTGGGTTATTCTCAGGCGTAAGTGGCACATCGGGAACGACAGGAACGTCAGGTACTAGCGGTACAACAGGAACTTCTGGGACAAGTGGCTCAGATGGCACAAGTGGGTCATCAGGTACAACAGGTACATCGGGATCATCAGGTACATCAGGCACAGACGGCACATCAGGCACAGATGGTACATCCGGTACATCCGGCACACGTGGTACGTCGGGTACAAGTGGAACAGACGGTACAGGAGGAACATCAGGTAGAACAGGTACGTCAGGTACGTCAGGTATTGACGGTATAGACGGAACAGATGGTACGTCAGGAACTAGTGGAGTAAGTGGCACCGATGGAACAAGTGGCACATCAGGTACAACGGGTGTCGATGGAACAAGTGGCACAGATGGTACAGGAGGAACTAGTGGAAGTAGCGGGATTAATGGTACATCAGGTACAGGGGGAACTAGCGGTACAGATGGTACAGGTGGTACTTCGGGAACAGATGGTACAGGAGGAACTTCAGGTACATCCGGTTCTAGTGGCTCATCAGGTATTGATGGTACTTCAGGGATAAATGGCACGTCAGGAATTGATGGAACTAGTGGTTCATCAGGAAGTTCAGGTACATCTGCTACCTCAGGTACAGATGGTACAGGAGGTACTTCAGGTACGACAGGCACTAGTGGTACTGCAGGAACCTCAGGTACAACAGGCACTTCAGGTACAGGTGGTACATCAGGTGTTGACGGGGTTAGTGGTGGTCGTGTTTACTATTTTAATAACAGTCAATCATCCTCTATTTCTCCATACAAAGTATTATCTACTGAGCCTACTTTAGGTGCATTACAGACAATAACTGTTAATATGGCTGGTAACCAACAAAATGTGTTGGTTCAGCAATTTATAACAGAACAGTTAGGGTTTACTATTATCCCATCAGGTGTACAAAGATTCCATCTTCATACATTAAAGCCTCAGGATAATGACAACATACAGGTTTACATAACATTACAACTTGCCAATTCAGCAGGTACGCCATATGGTACATTAGCGACGTCTTCTGCTAATATTTTAGCTTGGAATGGCACAGGTGTTATTGCAGAGACTACTTTAGACTTTGTATTCCCACATACGACAATTACTGCAACAGACCGCATGATTGTCAAGATTTACTATAACAATAATGTAAGTACAGCAAAGATTGCAGAGTGGTATACAGAAGATAGCGAATATTCATATGTTACTACATCTGTTGCTGCAGCATCAGGTACAAGTGGTGTTAATGGTACATCAGGTACTTCAGGCGTAAGTGGAACTTCAGGTACAACAGGTACTAGTGGCGTTAATGGAACGTCTGGAACTGCAGGCACCTCAGGAGCTGATGGTACTAGCGGAGTAAGCGGTACATCAGGCGTGAGTGGTACGTCTGGAGTAGATGGTACAAGTGGAGTTAATGGAACAAGTGGATCTTCAGGAGTTAGCGGAACTAGCGGTAGCTCAGGAGCAAGTGGAACCTCAGGCGTATCAGGTACATCAGGTATCAACGGAACTTCCGGTGTAAATGGTACTTCAGGATTAAATGGTAGTTCAGGTACATCAGGTGCTAATGGCACATCAGGAACAAGCGGTACAACACCAGACACATCTTTATTTGTATTGAAGTCTGGTAGCACAATGACAGGTGCATTGGTTATTGATCCTGCAAACACAGGTGTAATTGGACTTGATGCAGCATCTAATACATTTAGATTACGTTCAGATAGTACCAATCCTTTTGCTCGTCAATTAACCACTACAATGAATAGTGGTACATTGGTTAAAATGCAAGCGGCAGGATATGGTGGAACATATGTAACTGACTTAGGATTTTATACATCATCGAACTCAGCAGTTAATAGCACGCCAAATATTTATTTAACAGGAGGTGACAATCGTGTAGGTATTAATACAACTACACCTGGGTATACTTTTGATGTAAATGGAACGTCTTCTGCTCAATCAGTTTATATTAATGGAGACTCTACAAACGGTGGAGCATTAAGAATTAAACAATATGCAGCATCAGTTGCAAATGAAGATGGATATAACTCTATTAGTACATTAAGCACCGGAGTTTTTTATTTTACTGCAGCTAAAACTGCACCTAATTTTAAAACTTTTGTTTTAAATCCTAATAGTTTAACAGATAATACACTTAGAACTTATACACTTCCAAATGCTTCAGGTACAATTGCTTTAACTAGCGATATTCCAAGTGTTACAGGATATGTTCCATATACAGGAGCAACAGGTGCGGTGAATTTAGGTGCTTATGACTTAACGGTTAATTCAATAAAAGTTGGTTTAGGAGGTAGTAATATAGCTAGTAATACAGCATTAGGTGCTTCTACTTTAAATTCTAATACAACTGGAAGTGGTAATACTGCAGCTGGTAATTCTGCTCTTTATACTAATACAATAGGAGGTAGCAACTCTGCATTTGGAATTTATTCGCTTTTATTTAATATTACAGGTGGTCTTAATACTGCCATTGGTGGTTCTGCATTATATTCAAATACAACAGGAAGTAGCAATACTGCAACAGGTATAAATTCTCTTTATTCTAATACTACAGGAGGAGGTAACTCTGCATTTGGTGTTCAGGCTCTTTATACAAACACAACAGGTATTTATAATACAGCAATAGGTAGTAATGCTCTCTATTCTAGCACAACATCAAATTATAATACAGCATTAGGTAACAATGCTCTTTATGCAAATACGACAGGAGCAAGTAATACGGCAGTAGGAAACGGTGCAGGACAAACTATAACAACAGGTTCTAACAATACACTTGTAGGTGGATATGGTGGTACAACCACTATGTCAGGCAATGTAGTGTTATCAGATGGTGCAGGAAATATAAGATTCCAATGGGATGGAACAAATATTAAACTAAACGGCAATACTGTAGGTTCTAATGCATATACTTCTACAGCTTACCTACCTTTAAGCGGAGGCATACTTACGGGAGCTTTAAGCGGTACTAGTGCTACGTTTAGCGGAGCTATAAATTTAACTGGAACTGCTAATAGTTTTCAAGTAGCTTCTATTTTTAGAAACGCAAATAGAATATTTTTTGGCGGTGATACTGGAGGTTATTACTTTCAAAACTCTGCTAATAGTGCAACGATTTTACAGATTGCAGATTCAGGAGCAGCCACGTTTTCGAGTAGTGTTAGAGCAACACAAGCAACGCTTTCAAATGGTAATTTAACTGTATTTGCAAGTGGAGGAAATGAAAATTATTCTTCTCAAATAAATACGGCTTACAATTACCCTTATGTTGATTCGTATCTTGACTCTTATGCCGGTGCAAGTTATGAAGGTAGATTAAATTTTAGAACTAGCACAGGAGGTGGGTCATTGTCTACAAAAATGACTATTTATAATAGTGGAAACGTTCTAATAGGCACCACAACCGATTCAGGATACAAATTAGAAGTTGCGGGTACATCAAGAGTTCAAGGTGTTTTATCGGTTGGTAATAATTCATCAAATGCTACACTACAATTTTTAACAGGAGGAAGTACAAGTTATGCCGGTTTAATTACTACAAATTCAAATAGTGATTATGTGGCTTTAAATGGTGGCTCAACAACTGGATATGACAATGGTGGTCAAATTGTATTAATTGGTGCAGATAGATATGGGACAAAAACCGCTGGGCAAGTAATTATTTCAGCAGGTAATGCAGTTAATAATACATCATTTGGAAATATCACATTTAATACTCAAAATACTACAAGGTTAACTATTGGATACAATGGAATAATTTATGCTCCTACAATTTATTCTAACACAAACTCAAATTTACCTAATGTTTGGGTAAATTCAGATGGTTCATTATATAGATCTACAACTTCTTCACAAAGATTCAAAGAAAATATAAATGATTGGAGTGGTAGCGGTTTAAATACTATTTTAGCTTTAAAACCTAAAACTTTTAAATACAAAAAAGATTATTATAATTTAGCAGATGTAGATTTTTTAGGTTTAATAGCAGAAGAAGTAGCTGAAGTATCTCCATATTTAGCTGAATTTGAAAATCAAGATAGAACTGGTTTGGTAGAAAATGTAAGATATGCAACTATTGTAGTTCCTTTAATTAAAGCCGTTCAAGAATTAAAAACAGAATTAGACACATTAAAAAACAAATATGAAAACAATTGAAGCAGTCTCAATTTGGGACAACGGTACAGTAAGACAAGCAACAATACTTAACTCGTATGCAGTTAATGTAACTTTAAACACATCTGCAACTTTTGTGTATTACTTGATGTATGCAAATGAAGATGGGTCACAAGGCTCTCAATTAGCTCAAGGAAACTTGATTATGACGGGAGAGGCATATACTCAATGGCAAAGTGATAACTATGCGTGGGATTGGATAGCAGGTCAATTGAATCTAACTATTACGGGAGACTATGTACCGCCCGTACCGGTAGTTGAAGAAACAATTACAGAAGAACCAGTTGCAACTGAAGAACCTATTGTTTAACTTTACAAAAAAATATATATTATGAAACTAAACTTTAATTTTAACCTAGTCGATTTAGACGGTAAGGAAATTGACAATGCTAATGCAGGTAAGTTAATTGCGAACTCATTAGTGCAACAATCTAAGGGTGATGCTCTTAAGTTTTGGGAATGGGCTTTGGCTCTTAACAAAGGCGAAGAGTTAGACCTTGACTCATCTGATCAAGAGACTTTGAAGAACTTCATCAAGGATAGCGAGAACTTTGCTATTATTGCTAAGGCTCAGTTATTGAAAGTTCTTAAGAAGGACTAGTCTATTAATTACATCATCAGCAGTTATACTCCTCTGGCATTCAAATTGTCGAGGAGTATTTTTGTATATGGGGCAAAATTCCCATGTCTTATCGAATTTAAAGTTCTGATTATTCCAGCATCCATTGCAAACATTTTTATTTGTGATGCGAATGCAATCAAACTCGTGGTCCTCTTCAGCGAAGTTATTTATCATAATAACTTGTTTACCTAGACCCCAACTCAACCACGATACGCCTGATCCCAATCCTATGAAGAATTCGCTACGGTCAATCAACGCCATTGTGCGGTAGATATCATTATTGATAATCTGCTCACAGTTTTCGAATTGATTCTCTTCAAGTGATACGTTAATTACTTTGTATCCTTTCTCGTGTAAATAATTAATCACACCTTGCCATCCCTCTTTTGTCCAGAACTTACAGCCTGATGTGGAGTTGGTAGCAATTGTTACATACTTCTGTGTAGGTAAATTAATCTCAGCCTCGTATCTTAACTTAGGTCGAATCTCCTCAAAGTCAAGTCCGAGAATCTTAGTTGCTGCCTCTTGCAATTTAATAGTATTAGGTAATACCGGCTCTTTGTTTGAATCATAGAACCAACCAATGTTATACTGAGCATAAATATTAGGCACGACTGTGCCAGGTTCTACTAGTTCTATCTCAGGCATATCCAATATCTTATTTAAGAATGTGGATAGAATTACTTTACACTTGTGCTTCTTTTGAAACTCTAAAGCATATGGTGCCCAAGCAATTGTGTCGCCTAATGAACTACTAGATATAGCGATGTACACACGCTTGCCTTCTAAATCAAGTACGTTATCGTGAATTAGTTTGCCATCCATGTAGACTTTACTGTGCCACTTAGTATAGTATTGTCTGTTTAATTTGACCCAACAGTTTGATTCGATAGTATTCTCGTATACTAGCTTGTCGCCATCAAAGTATTGTACCTTAAAGTCGGCTTTCAGTCCTGATTTAATCTCAAGATACGGCTGACCAACAAAGTGTTGGATGATGGTTACATCTTGCTCTTGTTTGTCTAGCGTCATTACTTTGTTGTAGAAGTCAATTTGCTTTTCAGTAAATATCACTGTGGTGTTATCTGTAGGTACATTGTAATTACATTGTATTGACCTTAGGTCAGTATCAATAGGCTGAATGTACTTATCAAACATTGATCCATATTGTGGTAAGTTATGAGCTACAATTGGCTTGTTATAAGATATCGCCTCACGTAATACTAGTGGATTGCATTCCCACGTAGAATTGAACATAAAGATATCTGCCATCTTAATGAACCTATGTGCATCATTTCTCTCCAACCACACGTGAATATTAGATGGCAAATCCTTCATTAATGGCTCCCAGTAATGCTTGAAATTTACAGCTTGGTTTCCGATAAAATGAAAGTCCATATCAGGATACTTTCTAGCTATCTCAATCCCCTCAGCTTGATTCTTACCAGGAGTCCAAAGACCTACGTTGACTACGTTTATTTTGTTTGTATAAAAAGGATTATCATACGTCTCACTAGTTCTGTCATCAATAGGGAACTCAATCACTTCTTTGTAAGATGGCGATGAAGCGAATGTTTCTAAGTGATATGGCGTGCAGAAGTAGTACGCATCAGGATGAAATATCTTTTCTTTGTCGTGGTTAAAAGATACGTCGTGGCACGTCTCCACGATTCTGTAGCTTCGGTCTTCCCGATACAACTCAGCAATCATATCACGATTAAAGCGTTCAGCTGGCTCGTGAATGTGAACAATGTCAGGATTGAATTTTGCGATGATGTTGAGTAACTCCATCTTATCCTCGTGCAGGGTGTGAAACGGAACAAGTTCTTTGATTGCATTTCGTTGCACAACATAGTCTAAACTATGGCATTGATACTCTACTACCTCAATCTCAAATGTCTTGTAAAGAGTTTGAACACTCTTTAAAACAAAACCGGGCATTCCTCCGGTCGACATATGCGGACACAAGTATAATATCTTCATATGCTAAAATTAAAATATAATTAGTACTTTTACAAAAAAATATAATACAATGGATAAATTAACACAAGACGAGTTGGATCGTTTCAGAGCCGCTCATACAGAAATCAGAAATCTTCGCAACGCTTTAGCAGATGCTGAGATTACAATTCACAATTCCAAAGTAGAGAAACAATCTATTTTAGCTCAGTTAGATACAGCTGGTACAACACACGTTGCCATTCAGCAAGAACTACACGCTAAGTACGGAGATATCACGATTGACTTTGCGACAGGAGAAATCAAGAACAAAGATGGTAATTCGTAAAATATCAGTTGGTGCAGACTACAAGAATGCAATGAACTATATGCATAATCAAGTAGTCTTACAAGGTAACTATAGGATACATTTGATTCGTCAGACCGAAGCAGGAGATATTGAAATCTTCATTGAGGCTAATGATGAGGTGGTCTTATGGAAAAAGATTAATGGCAATATGCCATTCTTAATTGAATATAATATAGATTTCTAATGCGGAGTCCTTTTTATTACATAGTAAGTCCCCGTGATGGCAAGAGATATGACAACACGAGGGGAGAACTCGTTATTTCTACATCGAAAGAAGACCACCTTGCCACTATGCGTGAGGCTGTTGTTATCTCTACGCCTATTGGATACGAGGGTCCTGTTGAACCGGGTGATACGGTCATTGTGCATCACAATACTTTTAGGTTGTATTACGATATGCGTGGTAGGGAGAAGTCTGCTTGGAATTACTTCCGAGAGGACTTGTACTTTATTGACGATCCGTATGCATACAAGAAGCCTGGTGGTGATTGGATTGGTATTGGTCGCTACGTTTTCATATCTCCGGTAGAGAATTATAGTACAGGCATACTTACTGCGGATGCAGAGAAGCCTCTTGTAGGCACGATAAAGTATCCAAACGAAGAAGTACTAGCACTTGGATTAAAAGAGGGTGACACGGTCACGTTTGAGCCCGAGAGCGAGTATCCGTTCTATATTGATGATGAGAAAGTGTACCGTATGTATACTAAGAATCTAACAATTAAATTAGATGAACAAAATAACTGAGTTAAAGAAACGCATCATTGACTCTGGATATAAAGCCGTTGAAGAGTTAATCAAGGTTGCTGAGGAGAAAATCATTACTCATATGGAGGATGATTTAGGTGCTGATAAGTTAAAAGCGGCCGCACAAGCGAAAAAATTAGCCATACTTGACGCCTTTGAGATACTTAAACGTATTGAAGAAGAAAATAATATTATTGAGGGAGTAGTTGGAAACTCTGCACCTACTAACCGTGGGTTCGCAGAACAAAGAGCAAAAGGTAAATGAGTCTATTCTATATTGAAGATTCTAATGTTCCTGAGAAAATCCTTGCAAAGAGAAATGCAAAGAAGGATTGGGAGTATGGATGGGATCCTGAGTACGACTTTGTGGTCGTGTCAAAAGATGGCACGATTGGAGAGGTGTACAATATCAGTGGTTTAAGAGTTGCTCTGCCACTAGCTCCTGATAAGGTTGACTATAATGGTAACAAGTGGCAAGCTACAGAATTGCCCAAAGAGTTATCTCGCATCAAGACCATCTTTGATTGGAACCGTCGTGACAATTCATTTAAGTCTCAATGGGTAGATTACATCGAGAAAGAGTTTGATAGACGTGAGTTAGGTTATTGGTTTATCAATAAAGATGAGAAGACCTATATCACAGGTGCACATTATATGTACCTGCAATGGTCAAAGACCGACGTAGGTCATCCTGACTTTCGTGAGTCAAATAGAATATTCTTTTTATTTTGGGAAGCGTGTAAGGCTGACAGCAGATGCTTTGGTATGTGCTACCTTAAGAACCGTCGTTCAGGTTTCTCTTTTATGGCCTCCTCGGAAGCTGTCAATATTGCAACCCTAGCCAAGGATGCTCGTATAGGTTTAACATCCAAGACGGGTCCCGATGCCAAGAAGATGTTTACAGACAAAGTTGTTCCAATTGCGAACAACTACCCGTTCTTTTTTCAACCAGTGCGTGATGGTATGACAACTCCAAAGACGGAGCTTGCATTCCGTGTTCCAGCTTCTAAGATTACTCGTAAGAATATGCACGAGGAAAATGAGGAAGAGATTGATGGATTGGATACAACTATTGACTGGCGTAACACAGCAGACAACTCCTATGATGGAGAAAAATTATTATATTTGGTTGAAGATGAGGCTGCTAAGTTAGAGCGTCCTATGAACATAGAGAACGGTTGGCGTGTCAGAAAAACTTGTCTTCGTTTAGGTGCTAGGATTATCGGCAAGTGTATGATGGGATCAACATCTAACGCACTAGATAAAGGTGGGGAAAACTATAAACGTATTTACTATGACTCGAACGTCAAGAAAAGAAACCAAAATGGCCAGACTATTTCGGGTCTATATTCGCTCTTTATTCCAATGGAGTATAACTTTGAGGGATATATTGACGAGTACGGTCACGCAGTCTTAGAACGACCTGAGAAACCGGTACGTTCAGCAGAGGGAACTTGGATAACACAAGGCGTAATTGAGTATTGGAATAATGAGGTAGCTTCATTGAAAGCTAATCCCGATGCACTGAACGAATTCTATCGTCAGTTCCCTAGAACAGAATCACACGCTTTCCGTGATGAGACTAAATCATCTCTATTTAACTTGACTAAAATCTATCAGCAGATAGATTACAATGATAGCTTAATCCAAGACCACGTTCTAACACGTGGATACTTTCATTGGGCTAATGGAGAAAAAGACACTAGAGTAGTTTGGACACCTGATAAGAATGGTAGGTTCCTAGTATCTTGGATACCAGGACCAGGCATCAATAATAATTATATTACTAAGAATGGGAATAGATATCCGGGTAACGAACACATAGGTGCGTTTGGATGTGACCCTTATGATATCTCAGGTGCGACGTTCGGTGGCTCAAATGGTTCGCTACACGGGTTAACCAAGTTTAATATGACGGGTGCACCATCCAATCAATTCTTTTTAGAATACATTGCTCGTCCACAGACAGCAGAGATATTCTTTGAAGAAGTGCTGATGGCTTGCGTGTTCTATGGCATGCCTATTCTTTGTGAGAATAACAAAGCACGTTTGCTTTATCACTTTAAGAATAGAGGATACCGTGGGTTCTCAATGAACCGTCCTGATAAGCCGGCTCACAAATTATCATTTACAGAAAGAGAGATTGGTGGCATACCATCATCAAGTGAGGACATTAAGCAAGCACACGCCACAGCAATCGAGACATACATAGAGCGTTTTGTGGGATTAGACATGGAGGGCAACTACCGTCAACCTGATGAAATAGGCGATATGCCATTTAATAAGACACTTCAAGACTGGGCTAGATTCGATGTAAACGACAGAACTAAATTTGATGCGTCAATTAGTTCGGGATATGCTATTATGGCAAATCAAAAGCACGTATATTTGCCTGAGAAAAAAGAGTCAAAAATAAGCATTAAATTTGCAACTTACGATAACACTGGTTCCTTCAGTAGAATTAACAAGATATGAACAAACCTCTTGGAATATTAATGCCAGATACCCAATTCCCTTCGCAGTTAGCGACTGACCAGGAAAAGGCATCATGGGAATATGGCTTAAGAATTGGGCAAAGCATTTCATATGAATGGTTTGCAAAGACAGGCAACAGTTGCCGATACTATTCACAATGGATTGATTTTCACCGCATTAGACTTTATGCTAGAGGTGAGCAACCAGTAGCAAAATACAAAAGCCAATTAGAAGTTGATGGCGATATGTCGCATATTAACTTAGATTGGACTCCTGTACCAATCATCCCTAAGTTTGTTGACATCGTTGTAAATGGTATGCATGACCGTTTATTTGAAGTTAAGGCGTATGCTCAAGATGCAATGTCATCAGAGAAACGTTCTAAGTTTCAAGATATGGTTGAGGCAGATATGATTGCCAAAGACTTCTTGGTTCAGACTAAACAAGAGTTTGGTATTGATGCATTTAATGTTCCTGAACAAGATTTGCCTGAGAACGAACAAGAGTTATCGTTATATATGCAGCTTAATTACAAGCCTGCAATTGAGATTGCTGAAGAGGAGGCAATCAATACTATTTTGGATTTAAACCATTATCAAGATATTCGTAAAAGGGTTGACTACGACATCACAACAATTGGTATCGGAGTAGTAAAGCACTCATTTGTACCAGGAACAGGAGTTCGTGTTGAGTATGTTGACCCCGCTAACATTGTTTATAGTTATACTGAATCTCCAACATTTGAAGATTGCTTCTATTGGGGAGAAGTAAAGCAAGTACCAATCACTGAACTAATTAAGATTAAGCCAGACATTACAAAAGAGGAGTTGGCAGAGATTCAGCAATTAGGAACAGCATGGTACAATTATTATGGAATTATGCGTCCTTACCGTAGCGACATCTTTAATAGAGACGTTGTTACGTTATTATATTTTAATTATAAAACAGATAAGACATTTGTTTACAAGAAAAAATATCTTGAGAACAATGGCGTTCGTGTAATCCAAAAAGATGAAAATTTCAACCCTCCTGAAGGAACTGAAGAAAGATTCGAAAGAATTGAGAAGAGAATTGACGTATGGTACGAAGGTATTATGGTACCTGGATCTCCTTATTTACTTAAGTGGGAGCTTGCTCGCAATATGGTTCGCCCTAAGTCTGCTTCTCAGTATGCGTTACCAAACTACATCGCTGTAGCACCAAGAATGTACAAAGGAATTGTTGAGTCATTGACTCGTCGTATGATTCCTTTTGCTGATTTAATTCAAATGACCCATCTTAAATTACAACAAGTTCTACAACGTGTTGTACCAGATGGTGTGTTCATCGATGCTGATGGTATCAATGAGGTTGACTTAGGAACTGGTGGTGCTTATAATCCTGAGGATGCTCTTCGTTTGTATTTCCAAACGGGTAGTGTTATTGGACGTAGCATGACAACCGATGGTGATTTAAACCATGGTCGTATCCCAATCCAAGAACTTAATACTAATAGTGGCCAAGGTAAGATTACTGCATTAATTAATGCATACAATCAATACTTGAGCATGATCCGTGATGTAACAGGATTAAATGAGGCTCGTGATGCCTCCACTCCTAGTCCTGATGCATTAGTAGGTGTACAGAAACTTGCTGCGTTAAATTCAAATACAGCAACTCGCCATATCTTAGAAGGAAGTTTATTTATTACTCGCAAATTATCTGAGGCGTTATCACTTCGTGTTGCTGACATCTTAGAATACTCTGATTTCAAAGAAGAGTTTACTATGCAAATCGGTAAGTATGCGGTTGGTCTTTTAGATGAGATTAAGGATTTATACTTACACGACTTTGGCATCTTTATCGAGGTTGCTCCTGACGAAGAAGAAAGAGCTCAATTAGAAGCTAATATTCAAATGGCATTACAACGTGATCAGATTTCACTTGAAGATGCTATTGATATCCGTCAAATGAAGAATCTTAAGTTAGCTAATGAGTTGCTTAAGATGAAACGTAAGGATAAGCAGAAGAAGGACATGGAGAATGAGCAAGCTAAGATTCAAATGCAAACTCAAGGTAACATTCAATCTTCTCAAGCAGCTGCTCAATCTGCATTACAAAAAGTACAAGCAGAAGCTCAAGCTAAAGCACAACTTGCTCAAGCACAGATGAATTTTGATATTCAGCGTATGCAAGCAGAAGCTCAGATTAAAGAGCAATTAATGCAACGTGAATTTGAATACAATATGCAATTAAAAGGTATGGAGATTGATAAAATCAAAAACCTTGATATGGACAAAGAGAAAGCTAAAGACGATCGCACAAAACTTCAAGCTACTCAACAATCTAAGTTAATTGAACAACGTCAAAAAGACCTTCCAGCTATGAACTTTGAATCAGAAGAAGACTCGCTAGATGGCTTTGATTTAGAGCAATTCAACCCAAGATAATTTTTATTATTACTTTTGTGCAACTAAATTAAATTAAATGGATAATATTCAAGTAAAACTAGTGGACTTTGAAGAGAAGTCTGTAGCGGAAGTTGAGCAACAATTGCTTGACGAACACGCAGAGAAAGCTACTCCAATAGAGGAGATGGCTGCAGAGTTAACAGAGACTCCTGAGGCAACTCAAGAGGTTATTGAAAGTCAACCACAATTTGGTGACAACGACGTTCTTTCATATTTAAAAACAAGATTCAACAAGGAGGTTAACTCTTTGGATGAATTATTTGAAGAAAAACCACAGGCTCAACAGGAATTACTTCCTGAAGACGTAAATGCTTTCTTAAAATTCAAGAAAGAAACAGGACGTGGTTTAGAAGATTTCTACCGTGTTAACCAAGATTTTTCTAAGGTTAATCCAGAAAGACTTCTAGCTGACTATATGCGTGAGACTAATCCTGATTTTGATGATGAGGATATCGCATTCGAATACGAATCAAAGTTTGGATACGATGAGGAGATGGATGACGAGAAAGAAATCAAACGTAAAAAGTTAGCACTTAAAAAAGAACTTGGCAAGGCTGCAAAGTACTTTGAAGAACAAAAGGAAAAATATAAAGCTCCCCTTGAGTCGAGGATGGAGTCTACTATTCCTGCTGAGGACAAAGAAGCTTTGGAATCTTACAAGCAATATATCAGCCAAACTACTGCTATGCAGCAGGAGCAGGCTAAAAAGTCGGAGTACTTTTTAAATAAGACAAATGAATTATTCTCTGATGAATTCAAAGGTTTTGATTTCAAGATTGGAGATAAGGAAGTATCTTACAAACCAGGAACTCCAGAGCAGCTGAAAGCTCAACAAACAGATATTTCCAAATTCTTTAGCAATTTTGTTAACGAAGAAGGATTCATTAAGGATGCTAAACAGTATCACAAAACAATTGCTGCGGCAATGAACCCTGATGCAATGGCTAAGTTCTTTTATGACTTAGGTAAAGCGGATGCGATTGATGACAGCGTACGTCAAAGTAAAAACATTGACATGAGCGTTAGAAATGCTCCGCAAAACATTGACAAAGGTGGGTTTAAAGTTACAGCGTTGGATAATGATCATGGAAGCAGACTTAAGATTAAATCATTTAAAAACTAAAAACTAAACAAAACAAAAAATGGCTGGATCAGTTCAAGCTTCTCCGGGGTATCAATTAGAGCCCTCAGCAGTAAAGGCAACATTGCCTACAAACTACATTACTAACTTCGACTTCTTAAACCAGTATCTACCAGATACTTACGAGGCTGAATTCGAGCGTTATGGTAATCGTTCTATTGCATCTTTCTTACGTATGGTAGGTGCAGAATTACCGTCTAACTCTGACTTAATCAAATGGGCAGAGCAAGGTCGTTTACACACTAAATATGTGAACGTTACTTCAGCAGGTGATGCTGGTGATGACACTGCAGTGTGGACTGTTAACGATGCAGATGTTACTGTTAACTTCCGTGTTAACCAAACTGTATTCTTATCAGCTAACGCTGGTTCTGCTTCAGACCGTGCTGTTATCACTGCAGTTGATACTGTAGCTAACACGTTCACTGTTGCTTACTATGCTGCTTCAGGACAAGCAATCGCTGTAGATACTGCTTCTACTGCTTTCGTTTATGGTTCTGAATTCACTAAGGGTTCATTAGGAATGGAAGGTTCTCTTGAGTCTCAAGATATTTTCTTCGAGAACAAGCCAATCATCATCAAAGACAAGTACACAGTATCAGGTTCTGATATGGCTCAAATTGGTTGGGTTGAAGTAACTTCTGAGAACGGTGCTACTGGTTACTTATGGTACATCAAGTCTGAGCACGAAACTCGTTTACGTTTCGAAGATTACTTAGAGATGTCAATGGTTGAAGGTGTTCCTGCACAAGCTGGTTCAGCTGCACAAACTTACTTAACAGTTGCTTCTTCTCAAGTACAACCTGGTGCTGCTGGTACTCAAGGTTTATTTGATGCTGTTGCTACTCGTGGTAACGTATGGGCTGGTGGTAACCCAACTACTTTGTCAGACTTCGATTCAATCATCCAACGTCTTGACAAGCAAGGAGCTATCCAAGAGAACGTGTTATTCGTTAACCGTAAATTCTCTTTCGATATCAACGATATGTTAGCTGCACAAAACTCTTACGGAGCTGGCGGTACTTCATATGGTTTATTCGACAACAGCGAGACTATGGCGTTAAACTTAGGTTTCACAGGCTTTAAGCGTGGATACGATTTCTACAAGACTGACTGGAAATACTTAAATGATGCTACTACTCGTGGTGGAATCGTAGGTGGAGCTATCAACGGTATCTTGGTACCTGCAGGTTCTACTAACGTATACGATCAAATCTTAGGAAAGAATGCAAAGCGTCCGTTCTTACACGTTCGTTACCGTGCTTCTGAAACTGAAGATCGTCGTTACAAAACTTGGATCACTGGTTCTGCTGGTGGTGCTCAAACAAGTTCTTTAGATGCAATGGAGGTTAACTTCTTATCTGAGCGTGCATTATGTACTCTTGGTGCGAACAACTTCTTCTTGTTCGAGAACTAGTAAACTTAGGGGGAGGCTTCGGTCTCCCCTTATTTAATTTTGTTTA
>Ga0194032_1000022_pt1 | contig 16550 bp, 12 predicted proteins | sample IW8Nov16_MG_FD_144486 | JGI IMG/M metagenome (GOLD analysis project Ga0194032, IMG submission 144486) | Freshwater microbial communities from the Broadkill River, Lewes, Delaware, United States - IW8Nov16_MG | ecosystem: Environmental > Aquatic > Freshwater > River | place: USA: Delaware...
ATGAGGTAACCTGGAGTAATCACTTTAGCTTTTACAGAAAGACTGGTAATTAAGTAATCATATTCACACATTTCAGAAATAACAACAACAGCGTACCCACGATTTCCGTAACTGTATTCAATAGAAGTCCGATAATCACCGCGTGTACTTGGTGTGATGACATTCGTTATCTTTGAGTTTCTCGCGAGACCTGCGTGTGTTGTCAATCCACTGTTGTGTCTTCCAGGTACTTCTAGGAAGACGATGGAGTTTGTTGAAGACGCTTCAATGTACGCAGAATCAATGTACCTCGCAAGCTCTTGAACAGCTGTTTGGAAACCAATAGATTCTAAACCTGGCATATCATTAAAGATTGTTTTAGCGATACCGATAATATTGGTATCCACCCGATCATCTAGGGCTAAATCTCTCGCAGACTTCATAGATTCATTGCCACATATACAATAGAGACGGTCGTAATCACCAAGGTTCTTTACGGCACGGTCAATGTCAACATAGTCGTATGATGTTTTTAACAGTGAACCCGGTCCATCATCAATGTGTTCTTGATCAAAGTATTCCTTGATATTTTGATTGAGACCTCTAAATCCATCACAGAAACCATGGACTTTATTACCTTGATTTCTCTCGCGGAGAGTGATTGAGCGAATGATAGTGTTGACACCTGGACAAACACCACCAGCGGTAAGGATGCCAATGTTCATTTTCAATTACATACGCACTTAGTTTTTATATATGTATAATCTATAGAAATGTCTGTGGAAGTTGTCACATACGCCAACAAGTCTCAGGGTATGTTTAAGGATCTCATTGACAATGAGTTTGGTGTTCCAGTAAAGATTTTGGGTTGGGGAACTAAATGGAACGGATTCAGTGATAAATACAAGGCGATGACAAAGTATCTTGAAACTAAAAATGACACTGATATAGTGATATTTCTTGACGGTTTTGATACCAAAATCAATAAAAATCCACATGAAGTCACAGAACTTTTCAAAAAGTGTGATTGTAAGGTTTTGGTATCCAAAGATCCAGAAGTACCTGGTAAACTATTAACTCATATGATTTTTGGAAAATGTGGCAAAAAATCAACTGCCAATTCTGGCCTTTATATGGGATATGCTAAAGAACTTAAAAGTGTTTTGGATGAAGCATTGGCAGAAAAATGTGAAGATGATCAAACAAATATAAATACAGTATGTCAAAAGTCCGAGTTTGTAAAAATTGATGAAGATGAAAAGATTTTCAAAAACTTTGGACCCCTCGACAAAAAACAGGAATCAGATGCCATCTTCGTGTCATACCCAGGTTCTCCGGGGTTTGATCGTTACACAAGAGCCGTGGTTGAATACACACAATTTCTGTACATTTATATATTGTGTCTAGTCATTTTGGGTTTGGCTTTCTTTCCACAAAGGCAGAAGGTTTTGTTACCCACATTAACTCTATTTACAATGTTCTACGCTTTTGTCGCGGATAAGTCATGTACAGATTAAACACTCTCCATTCTCTCTAAATCATCTATACTGGTTCCATCCCTGCTTTTACGAGTGATAGCCTTAAATGCACCCAACCACCTCGTAACGGCACGATTAGAACCGAGTTGGGAAGATGTTTCGTCACTCACAATAATACTGAGTCCATTACACACATCTGGTTTATTTGTGCGTTCGGGGAACTCTAAATTAAAGGCTTGTATGGATATCGCGGGGATATCTGGAGCTTCATCAAGAAGTCTGTCATACTCTTCACGACACTTCTTGACAAACTCAATGACACATGTTCTATCTCGTGGGTCTAGAGAAAGTTCCATATCAATATTCCTATAATACTTTGAATATTGAACACACATAGATGAGTGTAATTCCGAAAGACTGAGACTTTGACTAAACTTACCTATACTCGTAAGAATTCCACCAAGTACATTGAGGAATGCGAACATGTATTGAACGATCATGATTTTAGCCCTTGTGTCCGATGATATATTGTCGTTTCCACTTGGATTAAGTACAGCGAAACCACCAACACCTGTGATACTTGCGATGACTATACTGGGGTATGACAAGTAGTCGTTCTGCTTTTTAAAATGGAGTCGAGCGTGGTTATGAAGCCAACGATATCCTGCAGCTCTCTCTGCCCATGATTTAAGAAGCCTCTCCTGCTTCTCACACCATGGGTGAGTCTCCTCGTGTGCTTCCATTATTTTACGCGGGCATTTTTAATCTCTGTCGCCTCCTGATACGCGAGAGAGTCTACTAATTCATTATGTGGGTCTCCATTGTGCGCCTTGACCCAACGCCATTCTACAGACTTCATTTTCTGAGAGAGTGTGTCGATTTCAATCCACAGTTCTTTATTCTTAACGGGTGTACCCGCAGCTGTACGCCACCCATTCCTTTTCCAATTCTTAATCCATGAAGTTATACCATTCTTGACATAGTTACTATCGGTAAATAGCCTTATCTCAAGAATGTCGCGTGCGAGACACTGTTGAAGTGCCTTAACGACTGCAGTCATTTCCATAGCGTTGTTTGTAGTGTTGTCTTGCCCCCCAGAGATTCTCAATCCTGGGCCAACAACACCCCACCCCCCTGGACCGGGATTGCCGAGGCAACTACCATCTGTGTAAATGTCCTGCATTTGTTATTACATGTGTCATTTATTTAAGTTTGAAATATCCATTACGACCATTGCGTGAAATTGTGAAAACGGTCGCGATCACGCCCAAAGCGAGGATTGACACTGGAATCCAGATTCCCATTTGTTGTTGCTTGGTTTGCTTTTCAGCCATTTTTACTATACTATTAGATTTAAAAATTGTGTTCTAAACATTTTTTAAACTTAATTTTTTATTACGCGAAACGAGACGAGATCACATACTTAAGCCATAATTAGCTTAGTTGGAGAAGGCGAGACCACCCATACCGGATTGGATGCGGAGGACGTTGTAGTTGACCGCGAACATGTGCATGGTGGTGGAGGCCGCCGCCGCTGGGATGGTGACCGCGACTTGGGCGTTGTCGATACGAGAGAAGTTGCAAGTACCGGTTGGTTGGTGTTCCTCTGGCTTGAGCGCGAAGGAGTACGAGTACACACCTGGGTATGGGCAGCCAGAGTGGTGGTTGTACGCTTGCACTTGGTTGAAGTACTTACCCTTTTGGGCCTTGAATCGGTCTTGACCGTTAAGGACCAACTTGAAGTCAGTCAATGGACCCGCGGCTTCTTCGGTGAAGTCAACAATGGAGCCGGCTTCGCCGCACTTGACAAGTGGGACACCGGTCGCTTGGGTGACTGGCACGTAGCAGTTACCAGAGCCTTCAGCGAACGCGTTGGACTCGAGAACGATGGAGGTCGCACCTGGAGCGGTGGTGAAGTTCCACAAGGAGGTGGCAACGTTCGCCGACGCTGGGTCGTTGAAGCACCACACCAATTCCTTGACTGGGTGGTTGTAGCTGAGGCGCTTGTTGGAGGTGGAGCCCGCAGTGACGGTGTCGGAGCCAGTGTGTTGCACTTGCTCGATGAGGTACTCGTGACCCTTTTGCGCGAATCGGCGACGCTCTTCGGTGTCCAAGTACACGTAGTTCGCCCAGACCTTGAACACGGAGGTGCTCAAGTAGGTGGAGAAGGTGCTGGTCAAATCGAAGTCGATGCGGACTTCGTGATACTGCAACGCGATGAGGGGCAAGTACAACCCTGGATTCCGGTTGAAAAAGAAGATCAAAGGGAGATACACGGTGTTACCGTCAATCGCAGTGGTCATCTTCGCCCAGTTAGCCTTCTTGGACTCATCCAAGTAAAGCTCGGAGTACAAACGCCACCAGCGTTGGTAGTGCTTGTCAACGCGTTGGCCACCAATGGACAATTCAGCGGACGCGATCGCACGTTCAGCGACCCAGTTGCAGTCATCACCGGCAGATGAGAGCGAGTTCGCCGCCGCGGATTGGAGTTCGACGTACATGTCGCCGACCAAATCACCATTGCGGGCAATGGTGACGGACACGCGGCCTGAGTTGGCAGCGGTACCGTTAACAGTTTGTTCGATGTTTTCCATCGCGAAGTTAGTGTGACGCTTGTAGACAGCTTGGAAGAAGGTAACCTTTGGGTTACCAGTCAAGTAGACGTCTTGGGCGCCGTAAGCGACAAGTTGCATGAGACCACCGGCCATTGTGAGAGTTTTTGTACTATATAGCAACATTTTTTTTCTGGCTGAAATCGCACTGGTGCGAAAATTTCAAAATCAATTTTTCTCAGTCTAGTTTAAATGTCGTCTCGTCCTGAGGATGAAGAATCAGCTGATGAAATAGAAGAAGGTGAGATTGTATCCGACGAAGAAGAAATGCTCATGTCCGAGGGTGAAGATGAAGATTTCTTCCAAGAAGATGAAGATGAAGGTATGGATATCGCGGGTCTCATGACATCCCTTCTCGCGACCCCAGACGGGGATACTATTTGCTCTGCCCTGGTAAATCTTTGTTACCAATTAGAAACCCAAAATAAGATTCTCATAAAGATGCTTGCCAAGATGCAGTCCTCAAAATCAGCTTAGAAACAAAAATCGTATCTCAATAAATAGAAATGGAGCACACCCATTTCATTGATAAGGAACCTAATAAGTATGAAGCTCTCGTTGAACTTCAGAAGCAGCATATCCAATCAATGAAAGAAGAACAGGTTCTCGATGTTGTCGATAGATTTGAACAGGCGTGGTCTCTCAAGACGAACGACTTTCGAAATGCCAGAGAGTTGGGATATAGGCAATTTATCCACCCCGAATATTTCGACGAGTCTGGAAACCCAATCCCAGCTCAAATTGACATTCTCGCCATTAAAGGTAACCGCGACCGACAGAGAACCTTCCTAATTAATGTTAAAAACCATTCGCGAGACTTAAAGATTCACAAACTCGAACCCAACGATGATGGTATGACTATCGTGCGGCGAATTAACAATGTGTTGAAACAACTGAGTGATGGTTACGACAATATCCGTCGCCACTACACATCGTTTGAGAGGGTAGACAATCCTACCGCACAACCACAGTTCAGTAATTCAGGTGACCCTTCTACTATGGACGAAGATGAAATTGAGAACTCAACCCCATTTCAAAAATGTCTTTTGTACTCGCTTGACCAGACATACAAGTCTGGGTATCGTCGGTACAAGGGACAGTGCTGCGAAGAAATTAGAACCGTTGAGGGACATCGTACGCGTGCGTGGCAACCAAAGTTTAGTATTGAACAGTTTATTTATTCACTGGCACAGAAGGACGATGACTTCATTACATGGAAACACTTTACAAGCAGAGGTAGTGTGTTTCGCGATGTCATTGATAATTTAAGCAAGTGCCACGACGCTCAGTTTCCGGAGATTACCAAGCGTCGTCATGTTTGGAGTTTCAAAAATGGCGTGTTTGTAGGTAAGGAATGGATTCCAGATCGTGGCGTCTATGATTGCTGCTTTTACCCATATGACAGTCGCGAATTTCGTTGCCTTGACCCAACAATCATCGCGTGTAAGTATTTTGATCAACAGTTTGATGACTTCTCACACGTAGAGAGATGGCAAGATATTCCAACTCCCTGGTTCGATTCAATCCTCAAGTACCAGCAGTTCGAAGATGAGGTGTGTAACTGGGCGTATGTGATGGGTGGGCGTTTGTGTTTTGATATTGGGGAGTTAGATGGGTGGCAGATCATTCCATTTTTTAAGGGGATCGCTCGTTCCGGGAAGTCTACCCTCATTACCAAAGTTTTCAAGAAGTTTTATGAAAACGAAGACGTTGGCACCCTTTCAAACAACATCGAGAAGAAGTTCGGTCTCTCAGCGATCAAGGATTCCTTCATGTTCATCGCACCAGAAGTGAAGGGAGACCTCGCTCTCGAACAGGCGGAGTTCCAGTCTATGGTTTCTGGGGAAGATGTCTCTGTTGCCGTCAAGAACAAAACTGCAGTCTCCATCGAGTGGACCGTTCCAGGCGTTTTGGGTGGGAATGAAGTTCCCAACTGGAAGGATAACTCAGGCTCTGTTCTTCGTCGTATTCTTCCATGGAACTTCTCCAAACAAGTGAGGGATGCCGATCCACAACTTGACGAGAAGTTAAATCGTGAGTTACCAATCATTTTACTCAAATGTATCAAGGCGTACCTTGATTACTCAAACAAATACAGGGACAAAGATATCTGGAATGTAGTGCCCGACTATTTCAAGAAAATCCAGAAGCAGGTCGCTATGGTTGCGAGTACTCTCCACAACTTCTTGGAATCCACGAACATTGTGTTTGGGAAAGAACTCTTCGTACCTCAGAAGCTCTTCATCCAGGTTTTCAACCAACACTGTCAAGCGAACAACCTTGGCAAGCCCAAGTTCAATCAAGACTTCTATGCGGGTCCCTTCAGTTCCCGTGACATTGAAGTGAGAGAAGAAGTCGTCAACTACAAGGGTCGGGTATACCCCAGACAGCCCGTCGTCTATGGACTTGATGTGGTTGAAGAAAGTCTGGGCTTCACCGATGATTACTAAAAAAAATACCGCGCAATAGTAATATGAGCCAGTCACCCAGAGACTTTGTGAGGCAGTCGGGGATAGAGGTACGTCCCACGAACAGCCCAAGCTCTGTCTCTACAACCGCGTCAAATAATGCATTGGTTCGGGAAATTGAAGCTGAGATGGCTTTTCCACCACGTTTGGAAAAAAATATAATTAACAATACCAATTATGGTGAATTTGCACAGTTTTTAGATGTCAGCGATTCAAACAACAATGACAATATTGATAACATTATCGCAATGGTTGGACAACCATCACCACCCAAACCAGTCAATCTTACATTTAGTGTTAGCAAATTAAATCCAGGTATGTTTAATGCAACCGTAAATAAGAATTTCACTTCAGAGACACGTATCAATCTCAAAAAAATCCTTCTCAAAACACCACTCCCAAAAACTCCTATTGGCGAGGGTCTTTATATAGATACAAAAGAGATCAACGGTGTTTATGGGAGATTTGAGACAGGGTTCTCACACACGAAGGAGTATGGAAAGAAGGGTGATATCAATAAAAACTTCTTTACAGTTCAGATTAAAGTTGTCATATCCGACGGAACGGAATCCAAAGGTGCAACTGTAAACTTTTACAAAAATGGTAAGATTCGTTTTTCGGGTGGATTTATAGGAACAAATATCTCAAACCAACCAGAACTCATTCGTCGTTTTATGGTAAATACTTATAGCGAGCGTGAAGCGTTCCTTTACACACCATTTGAATACAACAATCTCAGTGGGCAATTCAGAGTCAATGGCATTTTCAAGGACATGGGTACACTCACACGAAACATGATGACAAAGTATGGTGTCAGCTATGTGAGTTATGAACCAGATATTTCTCCATTCATGTATGCCACATACAAGGGTCACAAATACATTATCGCAAAGAGTGGGAATGTTCAAATATCGGGTGCGCCAACACCCGCTGAAATGCTTGTTTCTTACACCGATGGCGCTGAACTCGTCAAGATGATGTATGAAAGGGGGGATATCGTACTCACAGCGGCAGTTCCAAAGAAGCTCGTAAAGGGTAAGACGACACCAACAAAAAAGACTCGTACCACTGTCTTGAGTAAGAATCAAAAGGCTGCTCTCAGAATTGATAGTAAACAATGTATGCGTCTCTCAAAAACAGAACTCGTGGATCTCGCGAAGAAGATGGGTGTCGTTGGGATCACAATGTCAACTAAGAAGGGAGAAATCTGTGAAAAGATTAAGAAGATCTCAAATGTGAAAACCGCCACTTTCAGAAATACCAATAAGAAAAAGAATGTAACACTTTCGGGTTCAGGTAATACATTTAGAGTTGGTAGGGCGGCTTGCACGGGTTATAGCAAAACGGAACTTCTTCGTGTAGCGGGTATTCTCAATATCAAATTGGATGAGAAGGAAACCAAAGAATCTCTTTGTAAAAAGATTGAAAAGGCGCGCAATGTATTGGCAGCACCCAAACCAAAACCACCACCAAAACCCACAAGAAAAGAAGTCACACAGAAAAAGAAGAATACAAAACGAGAAGAAGTCATGAAAAGAAGAGGTCTCAATGAAAACACAATTCGTAAAGACATCTTGAAACTTTATGGTAAGCGGTGGATGTCCCGTTACAAGAATGTGATGCCTTCTCTCAATAATGATGTGAGGATGATGAAAACCGAACTCAATAAATTGAAGAATGGGAATAAAACGGGTATTCCATTTAAACGAGATGTGGACAACCTTAAAAAACAAGTCGTAAACCAATGGAAAATGGAGAGAGGTCGCAACTTGGAAAAGAAGATTATTATGAATCAATTGAATGTGAACGGTGTACCACGGAACTTGATCCCACAATATAGAAATGCTGCGACAAACTATATTATGACTCGTGGTCCAACCATGAAACAACTTGTAAATTATAAAAAGACTTGGATAAACTTAAGGAAAAAGAACTAATCGTAACTAGACATGGAATCAATCACAGAACAAATTATCAAACGACTTGAGATCGGAAAGAAGCGATATGGTCATGGTGTGATTGTTGATTCCGACACGACGGAATGGGGAACACCTCAAAACTCTTGGATTGATATGGCCATCGAAGAGTTTTTAGATGGATTAATTTATATAATCGCTGATTACATTCGTAAAGGAAGGCGAAGTGAAAAGCTAATGTGCGAACTTGAACTTGAATATAAAATCAATGACGATTTCGCAACAGCTCCAGATCCTGTGAAATACTTACTAGAAAATCATGAGTCAGATGATAACGGACTCATCATGTATATCATTAAGAATTACATTAAGATTGAGAGTCCAAAGCATAAAATGCTTGTTTGGAATCTCATGAACATGTTACTCGTGAGTTCACAGATTTAGTTGGTTCAGCCACCTGCTTGAGATGAATGGTGTGATACGCGAAGTTGTAACTGGGGAAGAGCTCCTTTATTAAGTTAGAAAGAGTTGTCGCTTCAATGATGTGAGGCACTCCCGAACATACCGAATTTCGTTCAATTTGAAGAAAACGATCCTCCAATTGCACGAACTTTTTGAGATCTTCTTGTTTCATTCCGTTTCTATGCATAAGAAGATACATCTGCTTTGAGGCACCACCACTGAGATGGAAATTCTTAGAACCCGCGACTTCGTCTGTAATATTTACCTTCTCGTATATAAGGGCAATCGCTAAAATGGCGAGGAGTACAAATCGTAGCATCTTACTTTTAGAAAAGATTAATATTGTAGGGAACCAGACAATTGTATCTTGTCCGAATGGTCTTCATGACATCATTCGCATAATCTACAAGTTTTAATCCTATATCTATGATTTCATCAATTCTATCGGGTTCAAGTACATACTGTCTTAGGAGATCCCCTCCTGTATCTATGACCATTCTAAATATATTGTTAATGTCCCTGTATTTCTCCCGTTGTTTGTCTCGTCTTTGGAGTTCCTTCTTAAACTTGTCTTCTTCTAGTTCATTCAACATGTAGGCAACACGAAGATATTGATTATCCCCATCATATATATCACCATATCGGTATATGAGATCTCTGTCAAGTTGGTAAAGTACCATCGCAAAACGCATGATGTCGTCCGATGCGTTTATTTCTCGCAGCTCTCTAAAAGATGGTACACCACCACATGGTATGTCTGCGTGTTCTCTTGATGAGATGCGACCCCTCTTAAACTCCATATAGTGGGGATTGTGAATACGACCCGTCTCAATCTGACCAGTGCGCCAATCAAAGGCTGTGTGGCAATCTGGACACCACATCTGAGAACATCCACTTAGTTTCTGTATGACCGTTCCACATTTGGGACATGGCTTCGTATCCTTCTTTAGAAGTTCCATAGTCTTTACCGCATCCGGGTCACACACATGATCATCCTCAATCTTTTCATTACAATGTTCACAGAAGTATCCATCGCAAAGACCACAAAACCAATTCTCATTCATGAAACCTTTACATTCCTCAGTTGGACATTTACGAACAAACTTTTTGGGTTCTTCACCGATGACAAGTTCCCCACCGTGACGAAGGCGTTCTAGTTCCCGATAACTCTGTTCCATATCTTCGCGGAGTTCAAGAATCTCATCGGGTATGGGAATATTGTTCGTCACTGGAACATAAATCCCATGTTTCTGATGAAGTTCTATGAGCTTCCTCCGCTGTTCATTTATAATAAGATGCATTCTTCGCATGGCGCGTATCCTTTCAACTTCGTGTTGTGTTTCTGGCATGCGAACCTTTTCTCTCTCAAATAGGATCGTCTCCCTATGACGACGGAGTTCAGTGTTACGAAAGTACTTTGTACAAAATGTATCTACGAACTCACGATTCCACATATTTTTACATCCCATGCAATGTGGATCATCTGATATGGATAGGAGATACCTCTGGGAACACGCACGACAGCTCTGTAAATCACAGAAGGGGCATTCGACCTTTTTGTGATTTATTTTGTTGAACTTTTCACAACATACATCACAATTTTCCATTAAAAGAAAATCGTTTTAAGTCTTTAACTTTGACAATATTAAACCCATGACACCCACAAGTATGTAACCCAATTTACCTTTCTTTTCCGGTTCTGGTTCTGGTGTGGGTTCTGGTTCTGGCGTGGGATCTCGTGCGGCTAGAGGCTCTATGCGCATTCCTACTAGATAGGCATACAAAGATGACATTTATATCTACATATATTTTTCTTTGACCCAATCACGATCCTTCTTGAAAATCTTGGACAACTTGGGATCTGTGCGCTTGAAGAGGATCATCAACACATTGAGACGACGGAAAAGACCGAGGGGTGGTTCACCCGCTCGGATGACCTTCCCGAGAGCGCGGTGTCTCGCGAGTGGAGATTTATCACGCACATCACTGTAACCGTGCACACTGAGAATACCGGAGTTGCTGAGTGGAATAATAACTTTGGCTTTCATTTAATATTGGGCGAGATTTTTATCGTCTTCTCCTTTGTTGCTGTTGTCTAGATACTTGCGCCCGGGTGCGGTTCTTCGCCTTCATCTTTTTAGTGCGTGGTGCAATGCGACCTTGTTGTGGCACAGGTCTTGATGGGGGCTGAGGACCACTTGTTGGGCGCGCTCTCTTTGATGCGTCCCTCCGTTGTGCATTGGAGATAACTCTCGAAGGATCTTCACCTCTCTCCAATCTCTGCATAAACTCTTGTCTATTTCTTCGCTCAAGACCCGACATACCTTGAAGCATTCTAGCTGTATTTCCTCTCAATTTAGCCTGTTTTTGTTTTTCGTATTCACGCGTTTTCTGTTCCCGATCTTTGCGTTGCTGCGCTTGTTGTTGCTCTCTCTGCTTACGCTCAGCTTCAAGACGCTGCTTAGCTGAGCGATTGCGTTGTAACTTATCAGCATTTGTTAAAACCTTGCGAGCATTCTCGCCACCCGCAACTCTATTCATGAAACGCTTCCTATTGTCACGCCCCAACTTATTCATGGATTGAAGCTTTGTGGCAGTCTCCTTCGTCGCACGATCCTTGGTATCGCGCTTTGTCTTGACAACGCGGTCCAATTCTTGAGTCCTTTGACTCAAATCGTCGCGATAAGCCATAAAGTTCTTGAGATACCGCGATTGTTCTCGTGGTGGAAGATCCTTGACTTCCGATTCGGTTCTAGCCTTGAGCTTCAACTTGCTCTCCAAAAGTCGTTCAATCTTTTGGAGTGATGCGTCATTTTCAGCTTCACGAATAGCCGCTTCCCACTTTTGTCTAGCTTGAGACATATTATTACCAGCGGGTACGACACGCTTGACTTTATTGATGAGGGGTTGTCTCTTAGTAGATATCATCTTACGCGCGTCATCAAATATTGTTTTGTTCTTTGAATCATTCCACCGCTTCATGAGAGTTTTAAGATTGGAACCGGAGACACCAATCTTCTTGAGTTTGAATTCAACACCCCCACGAATCTGTCTAGCATTAGCCTTTCTATTTGCGTCCAATTTGGTAGCATTTGAAAGGACCTTTTGAGGACCGTTGGTAGCCAAACGGTTCATAAACTTCTTTCGGTTCTCCCTCTCAAGGCTAGTGAGACCTTGAAGCCTGGTGGCGACGTCCTTAGTTTGTGTGTTTCTAACCTTTCGCTCTTCTTCGGCTTTTCGTTTAGCTTCTTCTTCAGCCTTACGCTTGGCTTCTTCTTCGGATTTCTGTCTAGCCACAACATTCTTTCGCTCTCTGTTGAGAGCTTGAGCATTTGAAAGGACCTTTTGAGGACCGTTGGTAGCCAAACGGTTCATAAACCTTTTTCGGTTCTCCCTCTCAAGGCTGGTGAGACCTTGAAGCTTGGAAGCCACATTTTTCATTTCTTGTTCTTTGAGTTTCTTAATTCGTAACGCTTCAGCATTCCTCCTCCTTTGAGCTTCTTCTTCGAGACGCTTCTTCTCCGCCTCAATTTTTCGCGCACTCTCCTCTTCTCTCTTGACCTTCTTTCTCTCGTCGTTGAGTGCTACCGCGTTCATGATCACCTTTTTCTGACCATTCTTATTCAGACGGTTCATAAACATCTTCCTGTTATTCCGTGTGAGATCTGTCAGAGTTTGTAGAGATTCGGCAGTGTTCTTGATCATTTTGTCCTTAGCTTGTCTCGCACCCTTTCTAGAAGCATCTAGTTTTTCAGCCTCTTCCAGTATTTTAGATACTGGTTCAGAACCAAGTCTTATTTTAAATTTACCACGCTCATCGGGTGTAATATTTGATAGTTTTTTGAGTTTGGCTTCAGCACTTTTAATTAATTTTTGAACCACAATCTTCTCGGCGTTGACATTTGCGTTCACGAGACTCTTGATTGGTGTGATATTGACATGTGGTCTATTCAACTGCTTGAGGTATGTGTTCTTTTGTGCTTGTGGTATCGTCGCACCTCTGATATAAACACGAAGTGCGTCTACATCTTTTTCATTGTCTTTATCTTTAGCTCTCGAAGACACGACAAGATTTTGAAGTGTAGCTTTATTATTCGCAAAATTAGACACATATTGTTGCATGTCCTTATTTGTGAGATATTTGAGACCCATGAGATGCTTTTCAAGTTTCTTTTCATCGGCTAACCTTTTCGTAATTTCTTCTTTGCGTTTCTTTTCTTCGTCAAGGCGTTGTTGCTCAGCTCGTTTGTTCTTAACGGATTTATTCAATCTGTTACCTTCATTTTTGAGTGGTTCAATATTTGTATTCGCACTAACGACCTTTTTCACCAACCCCACTCTTTGTGCATTAGTTAGATCGTTGAGAGTATCAAGGAACACACTAAGTTCTGATCTTTTACGAGCAACCTCCTCATTCATCGTCTTGAGGACTGTGTTAAGTTCCCGTACTTCTCTCTTAATCTCATCCATATCGGTATTGAGTTCCACTCGGTTCAAGAATGATTGTTTATTCGTGTTCTTGAGTGTAGTCTCTTTCATGTAGTCACGAAGTTGTTCCTTCTTGTTCTTAATCATTTGGGCGTCGGATACATTGCGCATCTTTCTGGCATCTTGTTTAAGACGATTAAGAGTGGAACGCCCGTCATTCAACTTTTGGAGTAGCACTGTCCCATTGATACCCAACTCATTGATATAATTGGATAGTTCTTGACGTTCCGAAGCTTTGGTTTTAATTCGTGAGTTAATATTTGCCGCCCTATTTTTCAACTTATTTAAACTGACCGCCTCACTGTCAAAGTTCTTTAAGATTGCAGACTTATTTGCGTTTGTTAGGTTGAGTGTATTCATATAGGAGACAAGATCTTCTCTATTTGCTGCGACACTTTCTTTAATTCGTTGCTGTAAGAGTGCATTTGCCTCTTTACGAGCGTTCGTTGTTGTGACAGATTTATTTGTGTTAAATTTGTTGAGGATAATTTGAGAATTCGCATTTGAAAGACCCAATGTTGTAAGGTATCTTGAAACTTCTTCTCTGTTTGCGAGACGCTTTTCAATACCTCTCTGCTTTTGAAGTTCTTCGGCATTTGTACGAAGAGAAGTCAAACTGGCATTCTTATTTGCATTAAATCTGTTAAGTATACCCTTTTTGTTAGTACCACTGAGATTGAGTGTATTGAGGAAGCCACTCAATTCACTTCTGTTAAGAGCACGCTTTTCAGATGTGCGCTTATTTCTCAACTGAGATGCTTCATTTTTTAGAGTATTAACGGTTGCGTTTGTTTTATTAAACTTATTCATGATTGAATTTCTATCGGCAACATTCATGTCAAGTTTATTGACAAAATTATAAAGTTCATTTCTTTCGCGTGACCGTTTTTCTAAAGACCGTTTCTTTCTCAAGTCTTCAGCTTCTTTTAATACAGAGTTCAATGTAACATTTCTTGTTTCAAATTTATTCAAAAGATATGTTTGATCCTTGTTTGAAAGATTTCTAATTGAGTTCTTGAGTGTGGTGGTATTTACATTCTTCTTTGCCAGTTTCTTAAACTCTTGAGCGCGGTTACCCTCGGCTCTACCATTGTTGAGTGAAAGATTTTTGTTCAATATATTCTGTTTATTCTTATTTGTTAACAAGTTGAGACCATTGAGATACTCTTTCAATTCACGACGAATTTCCATTCGTCTCTCCTCATTCCGAGCATTCTTAATTTGTCTCCCCTTATTTCTCAAATTATTGACACTTCGCGGATCAGCGTTAAAGTTCTTCAAAATGAGATTCCTATCTGGAGCTTCAAGACCCAATTCCGATAGATAAACAAACAATTCACCTTTCTTTTCTTCAATTGTTTTGACTTCTTTCTGTCGAGCATTTTGTTGAAGTCGGTTGAGACTGGTAGTTCCGTCATTAAATTGTTCCAAGAATGCAGCTCTATCAGAATTATTGAGATAGAGGGTGTTCAAAAAGTTTGAAAATCCCTTACGAGCTGTAGCCTTGCGCTTGGCATTCAAATCTTTTTTATATGCCGCAGCATTCACCTTCACCGCCTTCAGGTTCTTACCATCATCTAGGTTTTTGAAGAATATTCTCTTTGAATTATTATTGAAACCCATGTTTGACATGTAGTTGTTGAGTTCAGATTTTTCACGAGCTCGTCGTTCCTTAGCTCTTTGGACGGCTGTATCAGTTGCTTCTTTTTTAATGGAGTTCCAATTTGTAAAGTATCCGTTAAGTTTTGAAGTAATTTCAGTTTTGTTTTCAGCTGTTAGGTTTTGAAGAGTATTGAGGTAGTTGAAAAACTCAGACTCATCTTGGGCATACCGTTGATTTTTACGAGACTTGTTGATTTCTTTAGCTCTCTTTTTGAGAACATTAGAATTGACATTTGTATTGTCAAAGTTCTTAAGAATGCCATTTACATTTGATTGATCTAACGACAACTTACTGAGATACTTTACGAGATCTTGTCTTGCCTTTGCTTTCAGACTTTTAAACTTCTCACTCGCAAACTCTTCAACTTCTAACTTGAGTGCATTGAGATCATCTTGATTTTTATTAAGTCGGTTAGCGAATGGTCTCTGTTCGCTTCCAGTAAGACCTTGAACATTCATAAATGCTTTGAGATCAGCTACTTGTTCGGCCTTTATTTGAGCTTTCTTACTCGCGGCAAGAGATGACGCATTACTTTTTATAGTATTCAAGTTTACATTCTTATTGAAGTTGTTGTAAAACTTGCGTTTCTCTTCGTTTGTGAGATTAAGATTGTTGAGATGAAGTTTTAATTTTATAACATTCTTCTCTCTTCTCTCTCTAATTCTCAATTGAAGGGTTTGGTTTGCCAACTTCTTTCCTTCATTCAATGAAACATTCTTACTGAGAATACCTTCTTTATTATTTGTATTCAAACCAATTTCATTCATGTATGCATTTAGGTTGCGTCGTTCAGCATTTTTCCTGTTTTGTGCCTTTTTCTTAGCGATGCGATCAGCTTCGGTTTTGAGTGAGTTCAAACTATTACGGTTCAATTTAGTCACAAGAGCATTCGCGTCTTGATTATTTAAACCGAGCTCTCTTACATAATCTCTCAATTCCGCAGCGTTTGCGTTTTTTCTTTCCTGTATTCGTGAAATAACAATCGCATTGGCTTCTTGTTTGAGATTCTTAAGCGCAATCTCACTGTTTACATTAAACTTATTAAGAATGGTCTTTCTATTTCCATTTGTCAATCCCTTTGTTTTCATGTACTCATCAAGTTCATCACGGTCTTTATCTCTTTGCACTTGAACCATTCGTGACACCATCGCGTTCACTTCCTGACGAAGAGATGACACATTCACATTGTTGGCGTTCAATTTACGGATAAAGGCATTTTGATTTGTTTGTGAAAGGATTGTTGTTCGTACATAGTTTGTAAACTTAGCCTTGTTATTTGCAAGTTTAGCATTTTGTACATTTTTAACCATTTTGTTGATTTCAGCTTGAAGTGTTCTAAGATTGGATTGATTTGCATTAAATCTCTTCTCAATATTAGTCTTGACTTCAGTGGAAAGATCTGTGCGATTCATGTAGTTTTTCAATGATTGCTTGTTGAGTGCCTTTTGTTCGGTAACTCTTTTGTTCTTCAATGTCTGAGCATT
>Ga0194032_1000023_pt1 | contig 15976 bp, 23 predicted proteins | sample IW8Nov16_MG_FD_144486 | JGI IMG/M metagenome (GOLD analysis project Ga0194032, IMG submission 144486) | Freshwater microbial communities from the Broadkill River, Lewes, Delaware, United States - IW8Nov16_MG | ecosystem: Environmental > Aquatic > Freshwater > River | place: USA: Delaware...
GAACGAAAGAGTGCCGCTGAATAAGCACAAGCACCTGTTTTTTTCCACAATGCTTTTACAGCACGGAGTACAATATGGCAACATTTATTGATGAAGACGAGAATACATCTCAAGCAACTGAGGACGATCAATTCGACACCCTCGATAGTGAAACTGCAGATTCTATAGAAGAACAACCTGAGGTTTCTGAAGAAGAAGAAGAAGACGACATTCCTGAGAAGTATCGTGGCAAGTCTGTTAAAGACATTGTCAGGATGCACCAAGAGGCTGAAAGAGCCATGGGTAAACAAGGGAGTGAAGTTGGTGAGCTTCGGCGATTAGTAGATGATTATATTCGCGCCCAAACCATCTCACAACAAGCCCCTAAAGTCGAAGAAGAAGAAATTGACTTCTTTGAAAACCCTGATGCAGCTATCCAAAAAGCTATTGAGAAGCATCCTAAGGTTCGTCAAGCTGAAGAGCTAGCGACCCGAATGAGACGTGCAGAAGCCCTGAATAACCTTAAGGCTACTCACCCTGACTTTAATAACATCGTCCAAGACGGTTCGTTTCAAGAGTGGGTGATGAACAGTAAGGTTAGGCAAGAGCTGTATGCCCGTGCTGATCGACACTTTGATTTTGATGCTGCCAGTGAATTGTTATCTACATGGAAAGAACGAAAGAATGTAGTCCAACAAGCCGCTGATGTTGAGAAACTATCTCGCAAGCAAGCAATAAAAGCTGCTAGCACAGGTAGTACCAAAGGTACAGGGGAAAGTTCAAAGAAGACATATCGACGCTCCGACATAATTGAACTCATGCGGCGAGACCCTGAGCGTTACCAAGCTCTTTCTGATGAAATCATGAAGGCTTACGCTGAAGGTCGAGTCAAGTAAAATCATTCTGAAAGGAAATTAAAATGGCACTCGGAAGCAATCACGTCACAAATACCACAGCAGCAACTTTTATCCCAGAGTTGTGGAGTGACGAAATTATCGCTGCTTACAAGCAGAACCTCGTTATGGCAAACCTCGTCTCTAAGATGTCCTTCAAGGGCAAAAAGGGCGACACCTTGCACATCCCCAAGCCAACTCGTGGCACCGCTGCTGCTAAGGCTGCATCTACGCAAGTCACCTTGCAAGCTGCAACTGAGACAGAAATCCAAGTCTTGGTTAACAAGCACTACGAGTACTCACGCTTGATCGAAGACATCACCGAAGCTCAAGCTTTGGCTTCACTACGTCAGTTCTACACTTCTGACGCTGGTTATGCCTTGGCAAAGCAAGTTGATACCGACTTGATCCAGCTGGGCCGTGGTGTTGGTGGTGGTTCAGGCACCGCAGCTTACAACAAAGCTGTTCTCGGCGGTGACGGTTCTACTTTGTATGTCGATGGCACCAACGTTGGTACCGCACTGACTGACGCAGGTATTCGTCGTGTTATCCAGACTCTGGATGATGCCGATGTACCTATGGACGGTCGTGTGATGGTTATTCCTCCGTCAGCACGTAACACCTTGATGGGTCTGTCTCGTTTCACCGAGCAAGCCTTCACTGGTGAAGTCGGCGGTAGCAACACCATCCGCAACGGTCAGATTGGTGATGTGTATGGCGTTAAGGTTTACGTGACCACCAACGCTGACACAGCCACCACTAACACTACCCGTGTTGGTCTGATGTTCCACAAGGACGCTTTTGTGTTGGCAGAGCAGATGGGCGTTCGCTCACAGACTCAGTACAAGCAAGAGTACTTGGGTACGTTGTTCACCTCTGACATGCTGTATGGCGTGAAAGAGTTGCGTGACGAAGCCGCTGTGGCTATCGCACTGCCTGCCTAAGTAGGCTAAAGGAGGCTCTCTTCGGAGGGCTTCCTTGTTAAAGGGCTTTTACGCAGAGCCTTTCAACAAGGAGAAAACATGGCTAAGTTCAGATGTAAAGCTAGTGGCGGTATTATGGAGTTCCATAATGAATATGATATTGAACAAATCCGTCAACAAGAAGATTATGAAGAAGTAATCGAAGAAAAAAAAGAAGAAGTAGCTGCTCCTGTTAAGATGGTTAAGAAAACAAAACCTAAGGAATAACAATGGCTATCTATCGTGGTCCCGGCGGCAGTGGTGATGCTACCAATGATGCTTCTATTGCAGCGGTAACAACACTAACACTACGGGCTGAGACAGCTGCTACCTCTTCTGAAGGTAGTGCTTCTGCTTCCTCTGCTAGTGCTTCAGCCGCTAACACCAGTAAAACGAACGCTGCTGCGTCTGCAAGTGCTGCCGCTACCTCAGCCTCAACTGCCTCAACAAAAGCCTCTGATGCGGCTTCTAGCGCCTCTGGTGCGTCCTCTAGTGCGGTTGCTGCTGGTAATAGTGCCACTGCTGCTGAAACTGCTCAAGGGTTGGCTGAGGATGCTCAAACTGCCGCTGAAACAGCACAAGGGTTAGCTGAAACTGCTCAAACTGCTGCTGAGACAGCTCAGGGGCTGGCAGAAACCGCTAAGACAGGCGCAGAGACAGCACAAGGGTTGGCAGAAGATGCTCAGGCTGCTGCCGAAGCCGCACAAGCTGCTGCTGAAGATGTCTTCACTCAGTTTGGTGACCAGTATTTAGGTGCTTTTGCTTCTGACCCTGCATTGGATAACAGTGGCAATGCGCTGACAACAGGCGATATTTATTTCAACACTGCTGACAATGTTCTGAAGTTTTACAGTGGTGCTGCTTGGGTTGCTCCTGAAGATGTAGCAACAACGGCTGCTGCTAATGCTGCTACTTCCGCTACTGAAGCCTCTGGTTATGCTACTGACGCTTCTGGTTTTGCTGATGATGCTAGTGGGTTTGCCGATGCAGCCTCAGCTTCAGCTACATTGGCTGCTTCCTACACACCTGACCAATCTGGACACTCAGGCGAATTCTTAACAACTAACGGCTCTGTTACTTCTTGGGCTGCTGCTTTAACTTCTACTTCGACCATTAACGGAGGCTCATTCTAATGGCTAACACGATTATTATTAAAAACAGTTCAACAACAACTGCTGTCCCCGGTGCTGGTGACCTGACTGAAGCAGAATTGGCACTGAACACCACAGACCGTAAGATTTTCACTAAGACTAGCGGTGGCTCTGTTGTTGAAATCTCTGGTGTTAAGGCTGATGAAGCTAACTCATTCTCAGCAGGTCAGCGAGGTGCTATTGTAACCTTGACTGATGGCGCTACCATTACACCTGACTTCAATGATGGTAATAACTTTGCTGTTACCCTAGAAGGCAACCGCACAATGGCTAACCCATCCAACTTGGTTGCTGGTCAGTCTGGTTCCATCTTTATCACGCAAGACGGCACAGGCTCACGCACGTTGGCTTGGGGTTCTTACTGGGATTTTGCGGCTGGTACGGCTCCAACGCTAACCACAACCGCTGGTGCTGTTGACCGTGTTGACTACGTTGTCCGCACGACTGGCTCTATTCACGCAGTATTTACAGGTAACTACTCATGAGCGTAATTGGTTCAAACATTTTAGCTGGAGCGTCTGGACAGGGTGGCGCATACACCATTGAGGAGTCTTTGCGCTTCAACGCCAGCCAGAGCAGTTACCTGAGTTGGACACCTGCATCCGCTGGTAACCGCAAGACTTGGACTTGGAGCGGTTGGTTTAAAAAGGGGGTTATTACTAATACTGGCTGTTTGTTTGGCGCAGGAACAACTACAAACTCAGGAAACGGTGTTACTGAAATAAGTTTTCAAGCCGATAATACAATGGCGCTTACGGTATGGCAGTTTATCTCTGGCGTTCAATGGCGTGTAACAACTTCAGCAATTCAGCGTGACCCTAGTGCTTGGTATCATTTTGTAATTACCATTGATACAACTCAAGCAACATCGTCTAACCGTGTCAAAATCTACATTAACGGTGTTCAACAAACCTCTCTTTTTTATGCTGTTTATCCTAGTCAAAACTACGATACAGGAGTAAACGCAACTAATGCGCATGGAATTGGTCGTAGACCTGATGGGTCAAACCTACTTGACGGCTACATAACCGAAGTCAACTTCATTGACGGTCAAGCCCTCGACCCATCATCCTTTGGTGAGTTTGACAGCGTAACAGGCGTATGGAAGCCAGCTAAGTACACAGGCACATACGGAACCAATGGTTTCTACTTGCCTATGCAACTCGACAATACGGTTGAGGGCTTTAACACGGTTACTTATATCGGGACTCAAAAGCCGCAAAAGATTAGTGGTGTCGGATTTTCGCCTGACCTCGTTTGGATTAAGTCACGCAACAACGCTCAAAACCACACGTTGTATGATTCAGTCAGGGGTGCTACAAAGTATTTAATGTCTAACAGCACTAATGCTGAAGCTACTGACGCACAGACATTAACATCGTTTGACACCGATGGCTTTAGTATGGGGACATCTTTCCCCAACGACTTAAACTATACCTATGTAGCATGGTGCTGGGACGCTGGCTCATCAACCGTAAGCAATACCGATGGTTCAATCACGAGTAGCGTGAGGTCTAACCCTGCCTACGGGTTTAGTATTGTGAGTTATACGGGTACAGGTGCTAACGCTACTGTTGGGCATGGTTTGGGTACTGCGCCAAGCATGATTATTGTTAAAAACAGAAGCGCTGGTGGCTCTTGGATGGTGTATCACACTTCCATAGGAAACACTGGTGCTGTTTTCCTTAACATAACAAACGCAACAATTACATCTAGCACATATTTTAATAACACAACACCAACATCTGATGTGTTCTCAATTGGTGACGCAACCGCTTGTAATGGTTCAGGTAATTCAATCGTCGCCTACTGCTTCAGCGAAGTCGCTGGCTACTCTAAATTTGGCTCCTACACGGGCACAGGCGCATCAGGCAACACGGTTACGACTGGGTTTAAACCTGCGTTCGTGATGATTAAGCGGACTGATACAACTAGCAACTGGGTGGTTTTAGATAACACTCGCCGTAGTATTAACCCAAATGGACTTCAGCTATATCCAAATTTATCGGCGGCTGAAGACAATTACACAACCATATTACCCACTGACTTAACTAATACTGGTTTTACGTTAAACCATAATACGAGTAATACAAACGAAAGCGGAGGCACTTACATCTACATGGCGTTCAAGGACACCCGTGAGTATGCCTACTGGTTAGATGACTCTGGTAACAATAACGACTGGCAACCCAACGGTGGCATCACAACTGAAAGCACCGTGACAGACACACCCACGCCTTATGCAGACGGTGGGAATTATGCTACGCTGAATCCGTTGGATAGCAAATACACGCCAACAGAGGCAAATTTATCTGTCGTGTGCGGAACGGCTGTACCACGCTCTGCCGTTGGTTCTATGTTTCCAGCATCGGGCAAGTGGTACACAGAAGTTTATTGTTCTTCAAACGGGGGAGGTGCTAACAGGTTTATTATTGGGTTTACCACACAAGCAAACTCACAAACTTACCCAGTATCAGTAACCGATGGGGTTGTTTATTCAGCAGCTGCGGGCGATTTATACGTTGATGGGTCTTTAACATCTTACGGCGCAACCTACGGACAAGGCGACACTATTGGTATTGCATTAAATTTAGACGACAACGAAATAACCTTTTATAAAAACAACACCTCACAAGGCACATATACTGGCAAAACTTTTGAGGGTGATGGCTATGGTTTGGTGATGGGGCACGGCTCGTCAACATTAGCATCAACTTACAAAGTCAACTTCGGTCAACGCCCATTCGCCTACACACCACCCACAGGCTTCAAGCCTTTGCACACGGGTAACTTGCCTGACAGCGCAATTGTGGATGGAAGTGAGTATTTCAATGCGGTGACTTATACGGGTAATGGATACCCAACTAGCGGTACGCAATCCATCTCAACAGTAAATTTCCAGCCAGATTTTGTTTGGATTAAAGACCGCAGTAGGGGCGGGTATAACCATTTTTTACAAGATGTTCTTCGTGGTAGTACAAATGTTCTTCGGTCTAATACAACTGGAGTGGCAAATACTGAATCAACCGCAGTAACTTCTTTCAACGCAGATGGTTTTAGTCTTGGTGCAAGTAATGAAGTAAATTATCAAAATGATGCTTTCATTTCATGGAACTGGAAAGCCAACGGCGCTGGTGTAAGCAACACTGATGGCTCTATCACCTCAACAGTTAGTGCCAACCCTACGGCTGGGTTCTCGATTGTGACTTATACGGGTAACGGTATATCGGGCGCTACTGTTGGGCATGGTTTGGGGGCCGCACCCGACATTTATATTATCAAAAATAGGTCTACAACTGCACAATGGAGTGTTAAATACACAATTGTTGATGGCTCGCTTGACTATATGTTTTTGGAGTCTACTGCCGCCGCAGACAACGCTGGTGAAACTGCCCCAACATCAAGCGTAATAAATGTTTGGAACGGGACAGAAGAAGGCGCATCTGGTAACAACTATGTAGCATACTGTTTTGCCGAAGTAGAAGGTTACAGTAAATTCGGAAGCTACACGGGCAATGGAAGTGCTGATGGACCTTTTGTGTATCTGGGTTTTAGACCAGCGTTTGTGATGGTGAAGCGGACGGATGCGGCTGATGAATGGGCAATTTCTGATGGAAAAAGAAATCCATATAACGTAAATAATCTTGCTTTATTTGCAAATCGTTCTAATGCAGAATCAGGAAGTCAAAATATTGCAGATTTTACTTCTAATGGTTTCAAAATTAGAGGCGCGCCATCTTGGTCTAATACATCAGGCGGCACATACATCTACATGGCATTTGCCGAAAACCCATTCAAGAACTCACTCGCACGATAAGGAAACACAATGTATAAAGTAAACAACAAACCACTTCAACTTGACCGTGCCTTTACGTTGGGTGACATTCAATACCCTGCTAACTGGCTACGGTTCTCATCCGCTGAAGACCGTGCGGCTCTGGGCATTACATGGGAAACTGAGGCAACCCGTGCTGACGACCGCTTCTACTGGAACGGCGACATCAACAACCCCAAAGCTATGGAAGACCGTGAAGAGGTTGACCAAGATGGCAACCCCATGTATGTCAAAGTACTGGACAAATCTGACCCCGAAAACCCCGTCATGGTGGACAGCGATGAGCGTCTGGTAACTAAGGGTCTGAAGTCACAGTGGATTGCTCAGGTCAAGGTAACCGCTGGAACTATGCTAGCAACTACCGACTGGATGGTTATTCGCAAGGCAGAGCGAGCAGTCGAAATACCTGCTGACGTGGTAGCCAAACGAGCCGCAATCGTTGCTGAAGCTGACCGACTTGAAGTTGCTATCGCTGCCTGCGCTGACGTAGAAGCCCTAATTGCTGTCGTTAATGACCAGCGTTGGGGTGACTGATGGAAAACCTAAACCCTATAGAGTATGGGAAACTATTGGCTAAGGTGGAGGGGTTAGAAGCTAAGGTGAACAGTATGGATGCTGACATCAAAACACTTCTAGCCCTAGCCAACCAAAGCAAAGGTGGTTTCTGGATGGGGATGACCATAGCATCTATTGTTGGTGGCATCCTCGCTTGGCTAGCACAACATTGGATTAAATAAATGGACCCCATTAGTCTCTTCATGGCAGCTACGGCAGCTTTTAACACCGTTAAGAAGCTCGTAGAAGCTGGCAGAGAAGTAGAAGATGTCTTAGGACAAATCGGTACTTGGATGGGTAAGGTCAGTGAGCTACAGGCTGCTGACAATAAGAAACCAAGTATCTTTAAGCGTATCGGTGGTGGTAAATCCGTGGAACAAGAAGCCATGGAGCAGCTACAGCGCCGTGAGGCCGTACGTAAGCAACACCTTGAACTTATGTCTATGGTGAAACTTGCTTATGGTCCACAGGCTTTTGACGATCTTATGCACATGCAGCGTCAGATTAAACTGAAGCGTGAGCGTGAGATCATCCATCAGCAGCAGCGTAGGCGTGACATGATGTGGTATGCGCTAGCCGCTGTTGTTATTGTTGTTGCTGGCTGGGCAATGTGGGGAATGATTGCCACAGCAATTGAGTGGAAACAGAACGGAATCTAATGGTTAAACTTTTGTACATCTTTGCAGGTCTTGTGACAGTCAGTGCAGTATTCCTTATTGCTGGCTGTGAAGATCGTTATCGGTATGCTTGCCAAGACCCAATGAACCATAAGAATCCTGAGTGCCAACATCCTGCCTGTGAAGCCAGTGGTACTTGTACTGATTACTTAATAACACCATCGGAGGTGAAATGAAAGATGCTTCTTTAGACGATATACTACGGTTTATCGTAGGTGTTGTAATGGCAATTACTCTAGTGGGTATTGTAGGTGTAGTACTTTATAGTCTAGTCTTTGTGACACAGCCTATAGATGTTCAGGCGCCTAACGATGCAGAATTTTTTAAACTTGTGAATCCCATAGCTACATTTATTGTAGGTGCCCTTAGCGGTATTATGGTAGGCACAAAGAGCACCAAGGGGGACTAATGTTACCACTAGCAGGACTATTAGACATTGGCAGTAAGCTGGTTGATAAGCTTATTCCTGACCCTGAGGCTAAGGCTAAAGCTCAAGCAGAGTTAGTTAAGATGCAGCAGGACGGTGAGCTAGCTAAGATGGCTAACGACACCGACCTATACAAAACAGAGCAAAACAACCTCACAGAGCGTCTTAAGGCTGACATGGGTAGTGACTCATGGCTATCCAAGAATATTCGCCCTATGACCCTTGTAGCGATTCTGGTGGGGTATTTTACCTTTGCCATGATGTCTGCTTTCGGTAAGGATGCAAATCAAGCCTACGTAGAACTCTTGGGTCAATGGGGTATGCTTATTATGAGCTTCTACTTCGGGGGACGTACCCTTGAGAAGATCATAGATATGAAGAAGAAATAGCCATGTTCTGGATACCCGTTGCCTTTGTATGTCTCGTAAATGATACATGTTCTTTTTACCATGGCGGTATCTCCATATCCATAGAGCAGTGTCATGCAGAAAACAAGAAGGCTGTTGTAGTTATGCAACGGGATTCTGATGTAAAAGCCTTCAGGACTGACTGTCTTGAGATTAAACCAAAGGGGACTGATTCTGTATGAAGCTGACTGATAACTTTTCACTGGCTGAGATGACCAAGAGCGATACAGCCCTTAGGTTAGACATGGATAACACCCCGGGTCCTGAGGAAATCGACAACATGACTCGCCTCTGTGAGTGTGTCCTCCAGCCCGTTAGAAACCACTTTGGTAAAGGTGTAAAGGTTAACTCTGGTTTCCGTCATCCTAATGTCAATGCCAAAGTAGGCGGTAGTAAGACTTCGGACCACTGTAAGGGCATGGCAGCTGACATTGAGATTCCCGGGGTTGCCAATGCAGACCTAGCTAAGTGGATTGTAGATAACTTGGAGTTTAGACAGGTAATACTTGAGTTCTATACTCCTGGAGTTCCAGACTCAGGATGGGTACATGTTAGTTATAATCCCAGTGATAATAAGAAACAAGTACTCACAGCAACTAAGAAGGAAGGAAAGACTGTTTATCTTAACGGTCTAATTGCTTAAAATGAAAGACTCAAGACTAACTCGTGCTGGTGTCTCTGGTTACAACAAGCCTAAGAAGACACCAAGTCATCCGACCAAAAGCCACGTAGTTGTGGCTAAAGACGGTGATCAAGTTAAGACTATTCGGTTTGGACAACAGGGGGTCTCAGGTAGTCCTGAGGGTTCTGCACGGAACAAATCGTTTAAGGCTCGACATGCCAAGAACATTGCTAAAGGCAAGATGAGTGCTGCTTATTGGGCAGACAAAGTAAAATGGTAAAAAAGTACTTGACAAAAAGACAAAATTATGGTATACTATATACATTAGTATACTTAGGTTAAAGTACTTAGTATTTAAACATAAAGATAATAAACCTTAGGAGTACTTAAGATGCCACTTAAGAAGGGTAGTAGCAATAAGACAGTCAGCGAGAACATTCGTCGTGAGATGAAGGCTGGCAAACCACAGAAGCAGGCAATTGCTATTGCAATGTCTAAAGCAGGCCGTAGTCTTCCTGAGCGCAACATGCGGGCCAAAAGAAACAAAGGGAAAAAGTAATGGCTTATCAGTATCCAACATACCAGCAAGCATTGCCCGATACGACTCTTTATGAGCGTCTTCAGGGTGGCTATACGCCTATCCAAGGTCGTCCTAATCCCTATGCTAACTTTGAACAAGGAATGCTTAGTCAGGATGCTTTAGACTATCAAGCCGATCCTTTTGGTTATGTAAAGAGAAAATTTGGTGGTCTTGATAAAGTGTTGAAGAAAGACACACCTGATGTTGGTCTTGGTGGTTTGTTTGGTTCTCAGCCTTCTCAAACTTCTGAGGGTGGTGGTGATGGCGTTGGTGGTCGTAACTACTACCAAGAACTGGAAGATCGTCTTACTGAACTTAATATCTCAGAAGACGGTATGGACCCAGAAGATGCTCGAGCTGCTGCTATTAAATCTGCTTTTGCAATCCAGTCTGCTAATAATCAAAAAATAAACGATGCTCTTACAGATTTTGGTAAGATTGGAATAGCTGGGTTATTTAGTAAAATTATTGGTGGTAGTCCTTTAGACCAAAGACCTCCTAATGTAGCTATAGATTCAAATGCTGTTGCTCGTGCACAACAACAACGTGAAGCAGATATTCGTGCACAACAGATAGCAGCACAACAGGCAGCTGAACAAGCAGCACGAGATGCTGCACGTAATGTACAACCAGTTAGTACATACACCCCTTCGGGTAATGCAAGCGACTGGTCTCCTGTTGATTCAAGCGGTAATATCTCTTGGAGCGGTCAGACATATTCTCCGTCTGCTTATGAAGGCTTGATGCCGTGAAACACTCAGTAGGTAAACAACTGACAGCTGGGGCAGCTAATACGTTATTCACTGTACCAAATGGCTACAAAGCTGAAGTCTCTTTGTTATTCATTTCTAACCTCACAGGCAATAACAAGCTGATTAGCGCATATTGGCAACACGCCCACGATATAACTCATCAAATCAGAATTATTGATGGGTACCTACTAGCAGCCACAGAGTTTATTAAGTTTGATGGTTCAACTATTGTTATGCAGTCTGGAGATTCTATGGTGTTAACCCCTGAAACTGGTAGTGCTATGAGTGCCATTTGTACGTTTGACCTAAGAAAAGAACCGCAGACTGTCGCATTCGATGGTGAATAAAGGAATAAAATGACATACTTAGAACTTGTCAATGCTGTGATGCGTAGGCTTCGAGAGAGTGAAGTAGCCACTGTTCAGGGTTCTGGTAACTCTAACACATATGCTCGTCTGATTGGAGACTTTATAAACGAGTCAAAGAGCCAAATTGAAGCCGCTTGGGACTGGAGTGCCCTTCGGTCTACTTTGACGCTTACAACCACTGCTAACGTTTTCAACTATGAACTACAAAACACACGTAACAGTGCTAAAGTTCTAGACGTATGGAACGATACAAACGACATTGAAATGTTGTATAAAGATTCTAACTGGTTTAACAGAGAGTTTCTTACGGCTACACCTCAGACAGGTATTCCAACTTTCTATAACTTTAACGGCGTAAGTACTGATGGAGACACTCAGGTAGACATCTACCCTATCCCTGATGGTGTCTACGACCTTCGGTTTAACATGACCTTACGGAATTTACCTTTAGTCAATGATACAGATACTACTGTGTTGCCTACTCGTCCAATCATTCTATTGGCTACGGCAATGGCGATTGAGGAACGTGGTGAGGACGGTGGACAACAGAGTATGAATGCTTATTCTGCTGCCCAGTCTGCGCTATCAGACGAGATTTCATTTGATGCCGCTCGTCATCCAGAGGATACTATTTGGTATAGCGTATGAAACAGTTACAAACGGTTTCTGTCGTATCACCCGGTTTCTACGGGCTTAACACACAGGACAGTAGTGTTACTTTATCCAGTAACTTTGCCCTTACTGCTGACAATTGCATCATTGATAAGTTTGGTCGGTTAGGTGCTCGTAAAGGCTGGACACAACAGACTACTACTGGTGTGGATGAACTGGCTAACCTTAATATCGAAATGTTGGCTGAACACACCAACGCTGATGACACTGTTGTTACCCTCAGTGCAGGGAATAATAAGTTGTTTACAGGCGGTGTGGGTGCTGTCTTGACTGATGTTACTCCTAGTCTTTATACCATTACGGCTAATAACTGGAAGGCAGCCTCTTTAAACGACCATGCGATGATTGTTCAAACTGGTCACGAACCTGTTATCTACACTGAAAGTGCATCCCCTGTAACTCAGACAATGACTGATTACACAGGTGTTACTCAGAGTTATGGCTCTAGCTTCCCTCGTGATGTGTTAGCTGCCTACGGTCGTTTCTGGTCACATGATGGGTCTACTATCTACTGGTCAACAGATATTGCTGACACAGCCTTTCCAGCCTTCAATGGGGGCACTAGCGGCACTTTAAACATTGCCTCTGTACTACCTAACAACGTGGACACAGTAACGGCTCTAGCGGCTCACAACGACTTCCTAATTATCTTCTGTTCTCGTAACGTTGTTATTTATTCAGGCGCTAGCGACCCTCTTGGTGACTTCAAGTTATCCGATGTTATTGCTGGTGTTGGTTGTGTAGCCCGTGATTCTGTTCAAAGCACTGGTGGTGATTTAATCTTTTTGTCAGACACAGGTGTTCGTAGTTTAGGTCGTCTGTTACAAGAGAAGTCATTGCCTATGCGTGACTTAACAAAGAACGTACGTGATGACCTTTTGGAAACAATGGGCACTGAGCTTGGTATTGTAGGAACATACGACAAGGTTAAGAGTGTCTACTCAGAAGTAAATGCTTTTTATCTTCTTTCGTTCCCTTCGACATCCACTGTCTATTGCTTAGATATGCGTCAGGCACTAGAGGATGGTTCTGCTCGTGTAACTACTTGGTCAACCAAGATTACAGCCTTCTTACGCAACCGTGCACGTAATGTTTTGTTTGGTAAAAAGAACGGTATTGGTTTATACACTGGTTACTTAGACGACACCACACAGTACCGCATGAAGTACTTCTCTAACTACATGGACATGGAAAACAGTTCTATGACCAAGATTGTTAAGAAGGTGAGCATAACTGTTATTGGTGGTAGTGGTCAATCGTTTATTGTCAAAACAGGCTACGATTACTTAGGTGCTGCTTTTTCATATCCCTTTACAATCAACGAGGGTGTTGGTAGCGAGTACAACGTTGGTGAATACAACATTGCTGAGTATACGGCTGGTGTGTTAATTGACAGGGTGAATGCTCAGGTACAAGGGTCAGGTAAAGTTATACAGATTGGTTTTGAGGCTAATGTCGAAGGAAGTGAAATTAGCGTTCAGAAATTGGATATGTTTGTTAAAACAGGAAGGATTAGCTAATGTCTAATTATACGAAGCTAACAGATTTTGCTGCTAAGGACACACTTCCTTCAGGCAACGCAGGTAAGCTGGTTAAGGGTACGGAGATTGATGATGAGTTTAACGCCATCTCGACTGCCGTAGCTTCTAAAGCAAACACAGCTGCTCCTACGTTTACAGGAACTGTGACAATTGCAACACTAAACGGTGCCACAATTGACGGTGGTACGTACTAATGTTGCCTGAGATTAAGCACCACTTTAGTGACGGTTTGTATGCCAAAGAAACCTTTATCCCTAAGGACATGGTTCTTAAGCAGCATAAGCATACTTATTCACATTTGTCAATCCTAGCCAAGGGTTCTGTCGTTATAAATAAAGAAGGCGAACTAGAAGTGTACAAAGCACCTTGCTGTATTGACATTGAAAAAGAAATCTCTCATGGAGTTTTAGCTTTAGAGGATTGTGTTTGGTATTGTATCCACGCTACTGATGAAACAGATGCAGACAAAGTGGATGAAGTTTTAATTCAGAAAGAGGTATAATCATGCCATGGATGCTCCCTGCTGCTGTCGTAGGCAGTACATTATTCTCAGCAAATGCAGCAAAGAGTGCTGGTGCACAAGCTGCTGCGGCACAACAGGCTGCTGGTGAGGCGGCTGCTAAAGCTGCAGAGTTTAAACCATATTCAGTCACTACTGGCTTTGGAACAGGGTATATTAACCCTGAGACCCAACAGGCAGGCTACCAGCTAGACCCTGTACTAGAGGCCTTTAGGAACTCTATGTATGGCGGTGCTGGACAGTTCTTGTCTCAAGTACAGGCAGACCCACAACTTGCTGCTCAGAACTACTATAACCAACAACAAGCCCTAATGGCTGGTGGTCGAGGTGCAGAAGACATTGCCCTACGTCAACAACAGCTCCAACAGGGTCGTATTGGTCTAGGTTTGTCAGGTGCAGCAATGGGTGCTGGCATGGGTACTGGCTATGTCAACCCACAACAGTATCAACGTGACCTAGCTCGTGCTCAGATAGATCAACAGCTTGCTGCCTCGTCAAAGCAGATGGCTCAAGCAGACATCGACCGCGCTATTGCTCGTGGTACTGGCTTGTTCCAGACTGGTGCTGGTATCGAAGAACTTGGTCTCCGTCCGCTTACGCTGGGTGCTGACATTGGTTCTAAACAGGCTGTATCCCAAAGTGGGCAGGCTCAGGCGTTGCTTGCTGGTGGTCAAGGGGCTGCTAATGCTAACCTTGCAGCAGGTATTAACCAAGCTAACATGTTTGGTGGTCTAGCGCAAGGAATTGCTGGCTTAGACCCAACCAAGAAGAATATTTTCTCAGGTTTGTTTAGCGGCTAATAGGAGATAAAGATGGCTGAAAGTATCTATAAATTATTCGACTACGAATCTCCTGCGGCTTTACGAAGCAACTACCTGAAGGGAATCACAAGTCCTACTTCAGGTGGTGATTTGTATTCTCAGCTTGCACAAGCAGGAACAAACACTGGTGCCCTCCTAGGTTATGGCTTAGGTCGTATGTTTGGCTACGATGCCCCGGGTGTTAACAAAGCACAAGCTATTGACCAAGTTATGTCAGAGGCAGCTAAAGGTTCAGACCCTCTAGCACAGGCTACACGAGCCTATGAGCTTTTCTCAGCCCAAGGTATGGGTCGTGAGGCGGCTATTGCTATGGAACGTCTTCAGGAGCTTCAGCAGCAAGCAGACAAACGTCAGTTTGACATTGGTATGGGTGAAGCAGACCTCACGAGTTCTGAGGGTATTCTTCAGCAAGCTAAGGCTGCTTTTGCTGCTGGTGATCGTACTCTTGGTGCAAGTTTAATGAAGGATTATGCTTCTGCTAAAGCTGCTGAGAAAGCTGCTGCTGAAGAGTCTAATAAGCTGTTGACCAAACAGGCTGCTATTACACGCAACACCCAGACTATCACTAGATTGACTCCTGATATTGATTCAGAGCTTGCCTCCGGTATTGCCTCAGACCCTGAATTGTACAAAGAGTACGTCAAGGAAGTCTTTAAGACAAACCAAACAAAGAACAATGTTTCCTTCCAGAAAGTTAATGGAAATGTAGAGGCTGTTGTTACAGACGCTGCAGGAAACATCCTCAAACGAACAGTCTTAGGGGCGGCTCCTAGCGAAGCACCTAAAGTTTCAATAACGCTCGACCAAAAGGGTAAGGGTAAGTATGCAGAAACTGTAGGTACTGAGGTTGCCAAAGGAGATGTTGCTTTCGTTAATACAGCAGAGAAGGCATCCGAATCATTACCAAAGATTGATCAGACACTAACCCTGCTTACAAAAGGTGATGTAACAACAGGTATTGGTGCTGAACTTCTTTTGAACGTGAACCGTGTACGCTCTCAGTTCCTGAGGGACAAGAAGGCAGGTAAGAACGTAACTGATACACAAGTTTTAGACGCACTGTTGGGTTCTGAAGTGTTCCCAATGATTGATGCTCTTGGTATCGGTGCTCGTGGTCTGGACACACCAGCTGAACGTGAGTTCTTACGTGGTGTCTTCACAGGTACCATTCAGATGGACAAGAACACGCTGATTGAGCTTACCAGAATTCGTAA